>Ga0307991_1000134_pt1 | contig 56334 bp, 50 predicted proteins | sample EllFjometagen131_FD_203146 | JGI IMG/M metagenome (GOLD analysis project Ga0307991, IMG submission 203146) | Marine microbial communities from Ellis Fjord, Antarctic Ocean - #131 | ecosystem: Environmental > Aquatic > Marine > Unclassified | place: Southern Ocean | collected 2014-10-08
GTACCCCGGCCGCAATCCCGCCTTCTGATGTTATCTTGAAAAAACCAATATCACCGGTCCGGGATACATGCGTTCCTCCACATAATTCTCTACTGGCATTGCCCATGGAAACCATGCGTACCTCTTCGCCATATTTTTCCCCAAAAATGGCCATCGCCCCCTGACCAACGGCTGCTTCCATTGTGGTAATTTCCGTACTCACCGGCAGATTGGCCATAATTTCCTGGTTCACCAAAGCTTCAACCCGGTCAAGTTCTTCCCGGGTAAGAGCGGCAAAATGGCTGAAATCAAACCTCAGGCGTTCAGCGGTAACCAATGAACCCGACTGTTTTACATGTTCTCCCAGAACTTCCTGCAACTTGGCCTGAAGGAGATGAGTTACCGAATGATGACGTTGTATCGCCAATCGTTCCTGCCGATCAACCGTTAAAGTACAGGTATCACCCAATGATACTTTGCCGTCTTTAACCACCGCATGGTGAACAATAAAACCCTCCAGAGGTTTTGTGGTGGTTTTAATTTCCAGGGTAAAATCATCCGCAACCCCTCTCCCCCGGTCCCCAGCCTGACCACCTGATTCCCCATAAAAAGGGGTTTGATCAAAAACTATTTCAATCTCCTGGCCAACGGTGGCCCGGGAAACCTGTTCACTATCTTTCAGAATCAGCAAAACCTTGCCATTATCCTGGAAACGATCATAACCAGTAAAAGTACTCTTAATCCCCTCCTGGAACATTTTTTTATAGACGTCTCCCACCGCTTCTTCCCCGGACCCCTTCCAGGATCGGCGGGATTTTTCCTGCTGAGCCAGCATCTGAGCATCAAAACCGGCCATATCGAGAGTAACCTGTTCTTTGGTCACAATGTCTTCGGTCAGATCAACCGGAAAACCATAGGTATCATAAAGCTTGAAAAGCACCTCACCGGGAAGCATATTTTCACCCTTTTGACGCAGCTGTTCCAATTCATCATCCAGCATTTTCAAGCCGCGATCGAGAGTTTCACCAAACCGCTCTTCTTCACTTTTTATCACCCGGGTAACAAAAGGCAGGGATTCCGCCAGTTCTGGATAAGTATCCTGCATCTGCGCTGCCACAGTTTCCGCTAAACGATAGAAAAAAGGCTGATCTATTCCCAATAGTTTCCCATGGCGCGCTGCCCGGCGCATAATCCGCCGCAAAACGTAACCACGCCCCTCATTCGCCGGCAATACTCCATCAGCAATGAGGAAAGTCGTTGCCCGGCTGTGGTCAGCCAGAACCCGAAGTGAAACATCATACTCTTCATTTTCCCCATAGGTTTTTCCGGAAATCTTTTCCGCCGCCGTGATAATGGTACGCAGTAAATCAGTATCGTAATTGCTTTTCACCCCCTGAACAACCGCCGCCAGCCGTTCCAGGCCCATACCCGTATCGATGCTGGGTTTTGGCAGGGGGGTCATGGTACCATCCGCGTCACGGTTGTACTGCATAAAAACAAGATTCCAGATCTCCAGATAGCGGTCACATTCGCATAGACCAATGCCACACTGGTCACCGCAGCTCATTTCTTCGCCCTGGTCAATAAGTATTTCCGAACAGGGACCGCAGGGTCCCGTGTCACCCATAGCCCAGAAATTATCCTTCTCACCCATACGGACAATGCGTTCGGCCGGAACGCCGATCATGTCATGCCAGAGATCATAGGCTTCGTCGTCATCGTTGAAAACGGTCACCCATAATTTTTCAACCGGCAGGCCCATTTCTTTGGTGAGGAAATCCCAGGCATAATTAATTGTTCCCTCCTTAAAATAGTCACCGAAGGAAAAATTCCCCAACATTTCAAAAAAGGTGTGATGGCGGGCTGTACGGCCAACATTTTCCAGATCATTATGTTTGCCTCCGGCACGCACGCACTTCTGGGCCGTGGTTGCCCGGTGGTAATCACGTTTTTCCAGACCGACGAAGACATCCTTGAACTGGTTCATACCGGCATTATTAAATAACAGGCTGGGATCATTTAATGGAATCAGGCCGGAACTTTTAACAATCGTGTGATCATTCGCCTGAAAATAATCAAGAAATTTTTGCCGAATTTCACTACCGGTCATAGGGTTCTCCTTGTATTCTTGTACGGTGTACGACGTAAGGTATAAGGAAAAACCTTATACCTTAAACTCAACTTTCTGACTTGTGTTACCAGAATACATTATCAGAATGTTCGGGCTTGGCTCATAGCCGTGTCTGCCCAGCCTGCCGGCAGGCACGGCTATTTTTTCATAACTCAAAAAGTTGAGATCTAAAAAAATTACCGGGAATCATCTTCCCGGTATCGGGCTACAAACGGCTCAATCTCCTCGGATAAAAAACCGCGACGGTAAAGATAGGTATAGATATCACCACGGGCTTTTCTGCTGAGACGGAAAAACAATTCCTCAAGTTCTGTTGCCGAAACCCCAGCAAACAGCTCAGCAGTAATCTGCTGGGCCAGGGATAATGGAAGTCCTTTTCTTCTCAGGCGCTGAACGATCATCAAACGCCCGTACCCCTTTCGCCAGAGATAATTGGCCGCCAGTTGCCGACCATTATTCAAGTCATTCAGATAACCATATTCTGTTAATCTGTCAATAGCTGAGTCAATATCGGTCGCCGCAAACCCCCTGATTTTAAGCTTCTGTCGCAGTTCAGTGCTGAAGTGGTTTCGGCGAGCCAGCAAATCCTGGGCCTTGTGATAGGCTTCAACAGGCCCTAAGCTCATTGACCAAAGCGCTCTACCTGGGGCGGGACATCCTGTGCCTTGCCTGTTTGATCTTTTGATTCATCCTGGCCAAAATCATCCCATGAACTATCTGATCCGGTAGAAATTCCCTTGACTTTCAACTCGAAATCATCCGGATTACTGCTTTGTCTCAGGGCTTCATCATAAGAAATCAACCCTTTACTGAGCAGGCTGTACAGGGACTGGTCGAAAGACTGCATACCATAGATGGTATAGCCACTGATTATAGCATCTCTTATTTCCACTGTTTTGGCTTTTTCGGCAATACATTCCCGGGTACGGGAGGTGGAAACCAGAACTTCAGCTGCCGGCACCCGACCTTTACCGTCCTTACAGGGAATAAGCCGCTGAGAAATAACCCCCTTGAGGATACCTGAAAGCTGCAGACGAATCTGCGTTTGCTGAAATGGTGGAAAAGCGGAAACAATTCTGTTGATGGTTTCCAGGGCATCCACCGTATGCAAAGTGCTGAGTACCAGGTGTCCGGTTTCAGCAGCGGTTAAAGCAATTTCAATGGTTTCCAGGTCCCGCATCTCACCCACCAGGATAACATCGGGATCCTGGCGCAGGGCTGAACGCAGGGCGAGGGAAAAAGAATTAGTATCGAACCCGACCTCACGCTGGCTGACGATACTGAGCCGGTCCTGATGCAAATATTCAATGGGATCTTCGATGGTAATGATATTAACGCTGCAGTTGCGATTAATATAATCAATAATTGACGCCAGGGTGGTACTTTTGCCGCAGCCGGTGGTTCCGGTAACCAGTATCAACCCCCGGTTGGTTTCCTTGGCCAGTTTTTCAATCACCGGCGGTAATTTCAATTCATCAAAAGTCATGATATCATAGGGGATGGAACGTAAAACCATAACCATGGTTCCTCGCTGCTGGTAGGCATTTACCCGAAAACGGCCAAGACCGCTGACTCCATAGGCAAAGTCAACTTCATGAAAATCAGCATAGCGTTCCCTTTCCAGGGGACCCATGATCTCTTCAGCCATTGATTTAAGCTCTACAGCTCCCAACCGGGAAAAGTTTTTCAGGGGATAAAGCTGACCGTCAACCCGAACAATAGGAGGATCACCTACTTTCAAATGGACATCAGAGGCTTTATAGTTGATGCCTGCCTGCAGAATTTCATCGATACGATTCATGGACTGCTCCTTTTGTGACTACTCAGGACAAAAGAGACCTGAACGGTCCCTTATTGTTTTAACCCTCCGGCGGGGAGTCACTTCCTGCTGCCGGAATATGATGGAACCTCCTTACTTCCTGCTCTATAGTATCGAAAATTTCCTGATTTTCTTGAAGATAATCCCTGACAAAATCGCGTCCCTGCCCCAAGCGTTCACCACCATAGGAGTACCAGGAACCACTTTTTTCCACAATTTCGGCTTTGACCCCCAGATCAAGAACCTCTCCGGCCCGGGAGATACCTTTCCCAAAAAGGATATCAAAAGTAGCTTCCCTGAAAGGTGGTGCCACCTTATTTTTAACCACTTTGACCCGGGTACTGTTGCCAAGAATAGCATCGCCTTTTTTTATCGTTCCGGTTCTACGAATATCCATGCGGACTGTCGAGTAAAATTTCAGCGCGTTCCCACCAGTGGTGGTTTCCGGATTACCGAACATCACCCCGATTTTCATCCTAATCTGGTTGATGAAGATGACCGATCCCTTTGATTTGCTGATCGCCGCCACCAGCTTCCGCAACGCCTGGGACATAAGTCGGGCCTGTAATCCCATATGGGAGTCCCCCATATCTCCCTCAATCTCCGCCCGGGGAACCAGGGCAGCCACCGAATCAACCACCACCAGATCAATGGCACCACTGCGTACCAGGATTTCGGCTATTTCCAGGGCCTGTTCACCGGTATCCGGCTGGGAAATCAACAGTTCCTCAACATTAACCCCAAGATTTTTGGCATAAGAAACATCCAAAGCGTGTTCAGCATCAATAAAAGCAGCCGCTCCACCCTTTTTCTGGGCCTGGGCAACAATCCCCAAAGCAAGAGTAGTTTTCCCTGAAGATTCCGGGCCGTAAATTTCGATCACCCTACCCCGGGGAATCCCACCAACCCCGAGAGCAATATCCAGCCCTAAAGACCCGGTGGGGATAACCTCAATATCCTTAATCACCCCCTCATCACCCAAGCGCATGATTGATCCCTTGCCAAATTCCTTTTCAATTTGGGTAACAGCCATATCCACTGCTTTATTTTTATTCTCATTCATAACCATCTCCTTTATACAGGTTATTATTTCATTTACTGACCGACCGAAAACCTGAGGCAACCACCTGTAACAAGGTTTTCACCCTATTATTCATGGCGAAGATTTTTCAACTAAACTTCATGTTCTGGTTTATTGTAATAACATCTTTGATGTATTTCAATTTATCTTTTTTGGTTACTGCTACGCCGGCTTAGGTATTAGCAGTTAGTAACTTACTCCTAAATTCCTGTCACTCTTTTCAGTACCCCCTTGAGGGGTATAAAAAAACAAGAAATTGCCGGGAATACATTCAGGATGTTCAGGCTTGGCTCATAGCCGTGTCTGCCCAGCCTGCCGGCAGGCACGGCGACAGGCAGGCGGGTTTAGCCGCCGAACGAATCACCAGGACGGTGATTCACGGCGGATGCTTGAAAAGTAGCCACTCGCGTATATATTGCACCTGCAGGAGTCAGGCGACTTTGGTAGAGAGAAAAAGCCGCCACCCCAAAAACTGCCCCCATAGGCAGCAGATCATCAGCTTTTTTTTGTATCTGCCGAAAAACAGCGCCAGCATTGCGTTTCTTCTGTGGTTTAATTCGCGCCAGAGTCAGGTGGGGAGTATAAGGCCGAAAATCTTCCCGTACGCCGATCCCGGCAGCACAGGGTTCCACCAGGGCCAGCAATTCCCGCATTTTATCAATGCCGGTGGAAAATCCCTGCCAGAAAACCCGCGGCCGGTTCAGTGATGGAAAATATCCGCTCCCACCAAGCTTCAATATAAATCCGAACCATTCAATAGCAGCACAACAGGCAGAAAGTTGATCCAGCTGGTTCTCTTCGACTTCGCCTAAGAATTTAAGGGTAATATGGATATTATCCGCTGCCAGCCAGCGAAACTGCCATCCGCTGTCAACGGTTTTTCTGAGTTTTTCTACCCCGCCCGCCACCTGTTGCAATAATGGTAACGGTAGGTCAACGGCTAAAAAAAGTCTCAAACATCCGCCCCATCTGTAACAATCAGCCGGACCAAAAGTTCCAAGGCATCCTGGGCCGCCTGTTCCTTTATCTGCAGTCGGCTGCCTTCATACTGGTGACGCTCCACCACCCGTTTTTGATCATAAGCCCCCGCCAAATAAACCAAACCAACAGGTTTTTCTTTTGATCCGCCTCCAGGACCAGCAATGCCGGTAGACGACACTGCCAACCTGGCCCTGGTGCGGGATACAAGCCCATCAACCATGGCAACGGCCACCTCGGAACTGACCGCCCCGTACTGTTGGAGCAGTTCCAGGGGAACCCCCAACAACTCTTCTTTAGCCTGATTGCTATAGGTCACCAATCCCCGGTCAAAATAAACGGAACTGCCGGGAACGTTGGTAATCCGGTGGGCTATCAAACCGCCGGTGCAGGATTCCGCCACCGCCAACCATAGAGAAAGTGGAGGTAGCAATGTAGCCAGTTTATGTTCGGGCATCTTACAAACCAATCATGATCAGCAAACGTAAAACGACAGCGGCCATAATCCCGGCCACCAGGTCGTCAACCACCACCCCAAAACCACCATGAAGGTTTTCATCGCACCAGTTGACGGGAAAAGGCTTAAGGATATCGAAAAAACGAAACAGCAGAAAGGCGGCGATGAAACGAGGCCAGGAAAAAGAAATCAAGACAGTGGTCAAGAGAAAGCCAACAATCTCATCGATGACAATGACGCCGCTGTCGGCCTGGTGTAAAATTTTCTCGGCTTCACCGGCAGACCAAAAAGCCACTAAAATCAATAATGAAAGCAAAACAAGGTACAAACCCACCGGCAACTGGTTGAAAAGACACCACAAGGGCAAGGCCACCAGGGTACCAAAAGTTCCGGAAGCCACTGGAATCACCCCGACATAGGCACCGCTGGCCACAAACAAAACGAGATTTTCCCGAGTTTCAGTCAAGATACCTTCCCTTCAGTCATGCAGGATTATCGCCTCACTGGGACAGTTATTCACACAGGCACTGCATTCTATACATTCCTCCGGTGCTCCCACTTGTGGAGTTTCATCTTCCAAAACAAAAACATCTGAAGGACAAACATCCACACACGTGCCGCAACTGGTACATTTTTTCCTGTCAATGACTGGATACATGCGCTCATACCTACCCAAATACTGCTTTTTTGTCAATCCCTATATCCATGCACCATGATATCAATTCCACTATTATCTCATTAATATCATTAAATATATTATGAATATCGAAATCTTTATCCATTCCCTTCAATCAATACTGATGCCTTTTCAACCCTGAAATATTACTTTTTAATTGACGGAGATTATAATTTTGGGCTCCTCGCTATTTTAAGTGGGTAAACCAAATTTTAGTTTGCCACCGATATTACATTTATTACTGCTGGCATTATCCATACTAAGGTGATATAGTTTATTTTAAAGTCAGTTGAATGCGACTGATAAGAATACCATACTTTGACAGGAGGTTCTCATGGATCAGGAAAGACTGAATGCCCTGGAAGTGGCACTGCACAATGAAATGAGGGAGCGGGAATTTTATCTCAAAAATGCTGAGCGGACTATCAACCCGGTAGGCAAAGCCATGTTCAAACAAATTGCCGATGAAGAGCTGGAACATTATGATCGTTTGAAACAATTGCATGAAAGTTGGCAGAACCAAGGTAAATGGCCGGAAACGGTTCCCTTGCAAGTAGCAGAATCAAAGCTGGAGAACACTTTAAAAAGCGTTATTCAACAGGTGGAACAGGCAGAACCAGGCGATGATGATGACCTTCAAGCAGTAAGAACGGCAATCGGTTTTGAAGCCGAATCCGGAAAGTTTTATGAAAAGCTGCGGGATGCTTCCACCGACCAAAAAGAAAAGGATTTCTTTGCCCTGATGGCCAAGATAGAATTTGAGCACCTGGCGTCACTCAAGGAAACGGAAGAATACTTCCTCGACCCGGCCCAGTGGTATCAAAAAATGGAACACGGCGGGCTTGACGGGGCTTAAGACCACAATAACCGTCATAAAAAAGGCCCGGCTGACAGGTATCAGCTGGGCCTTTTTTCAATATATTCTTTTTTAACAATCAGCAGGAAGCTTTCCAAAGTCCATGGATATTACAATATTCACGGGCTTCTACCTGGTTAGCATCAACAGCAAAGAATGCTTCTGGTGCATCTCCAGGGTTCAGTGCTTGGCGATACAGTTTGCCATCAGCCAACAGTTCGATGAAAGTAATATAGTGTTTTTCTTCCATCGGATGGGCAACACTACCAACTTTGACTTTATAACCACCATCCACTTTTTCAATTACCGGAACATGCTTTTCCTTGGCAGCATCAACACTTCCGGCTTCCACCAGCGACATGGGCTCGTTGCAGCAGAGAATCTCGCCGACACCGGAATGCAGAATTTCCACCATGTTGCCACAAATTTCACAGCGATAAATTTCATTTACTTTCTCAGCCATTTTTTTCCTCCATACATTAGAGATTAATCTGGCTACAGACAAACATACCTTTGTAACACAAAGCAACCTTTTATTATGTTACATAACTGAGTGATAATAAAGTTAATCTATTTTGTCAAGTTAATAAAATAATAATTCTCCATATCCTGAAAAACATTGGCGAGGAACTGGTACTCATTTATTCTTTTGTAGAAGCACAGAGATAGAACGCACATACCACCTATTAGCACAGTTATTTCCCCGGGGGAAACCCTTTAAGCAGACCCTTGAGATCCTTTTTTATTGATTTTATTTTTTCGTCTGTGGTTCCATCTCCTGGAATCAATTTTTTGAGGTCTTCTTTTCCAGGAACCCCACTTCCGATCATTCCCTCAAGATCAGGCCTGATCTTCGGTGAAGAAAATGTTCCACTCACCATCAGCGGCACCATCAGTCCGGAACGCTCCTTGGTATCACCCTGCCCCTTGATCGTCCCCACAGCTTTAGGTACTATTTTGAAATCCAGGGTTTCCTGTGGCAGAGCCGCTTTTCCCAACACACTCAGTCTCAGAAAAGGTGATTTCATCGTTGTTCCAGGGGTATCAATAACACCATTAACAATAGTAAACGGGGAAACTATTTCAGCAAAATCAGTCCGTGGCTTTGTCCCAGCATTTTTAGCCAATCCCAGCCCACTCTTTACATTGCGAACCATGCCAGCCAGATCAACGCCAATAATTGCGCCATCTTTAAGGGACAGACTCCCTTTTCCATTCAGGCTGCGTTTGATCTGTTCCGGTTCATCCCCTGACATGGTTAATGCCACCTGGGTGGCCAACGTACCTTCGAGAAAATCCTTATTGACGGAATCTTTAAGCAATGGTCTAACCTGTATACCCTTCAGTTGCACCTTGATACTGCTCCGGGGAACATCCCGTTGAACATTCAACATCCCGGTGGACGAAACATTACCCTGATAAAGATTAAGTGTCAGAGGATGTAACTGGAATTTTCCTTCTTTTCCAGCAACATTCATCAATAAATCCTGAATCCTGACACCATGCACCTTCAGTTTTCCAATCTTGAGTTTTCCATCCAGAATCAGTTTGCGCAAGGGTGCATAATCAATCTTCTTTTTACCGGCAGCAGAGACACTGGACGGCTCTTCCTTCTCTGCTGTTTTTTTCGCTGCGGATGCCGGCACTTTTTCCTCCGCGGCAGTTTCCTCCGCTGCCGGTGGCAGGTAGCGGTCGACATCAATCTGGTCCAGATCCAGATCGCACTGTATCCGCGGCCGGGAGAATTCACTGAGATGGGCAGAAAATATCATCCGGGAATCATCCAACTCCATGGTTCCATCACTGATGGCAATATTCTCTGGACTCCCTGCTATCCTGGCATGAACTCCCAGGCGATCCAATGCCTGCAGATCGGCCGTTTGCAGCGGAAAATCCTGACCGAATGCTGATGCCAGCTTGCGGGGTGAAAAGGGTGAAATATTCAGCGTAAGATCGAATGTCTGTTTACTGAGAGGATCAACCAGCTTGCCTTTAATGCTCACATTTAGCTGGTTCATGGCTTTCAAAACAAAATCCAAGGAAATAGTTCCTTTTCCAGGGGTCTTACCCAAAGGTCCCACCATACCTTTCAAACTCACGGGCTGGCCGTCCACATCAGCCGAAAATGCAAGGTGCACCGGTTTGTCAAGGGAAACATCCTGTAAACGGAGGTTAATAGCTGAAATCTCTTTTTCCACCGCAGCTTTGTGGTCCTCCCATCTGAGCAGGCTATTGGTAACGGCAAATTCACCAACAATAAATGATTTGATGGGTAGACCAGTGGCTGATTCTTTTGAGGGTTTCTTATTTTTAGCAACCGCTTTATGATCTGACTGCCCGATACCCTCCCAGTTTCCCCGGCCATCTTTCAGCTTTTCCAGGGATATGTGGACACCATCCAGGAGCAGTTTTTTCACCTGGATATCTTTGGTCAACAAGGGCAAAAATTTAACACTTACCTCGAAAGATTTTACTGTCAGTAAATCATTTTCCTTAAACCCCGGAGGATTGCCCAGGTGCAGATCGGCAAGAGATACTCCAACCCAGGGAAAGAGGGAAAGTTTAATCTCCCCTCCCAAAGTCACGGACCTTCCCGTAGCTTCAGAGGCCATTTTTTCGATTTGCGGCTTATATTTCTGCACATCAACAACATGTGGAACGATAATAACGGTGGCAAACAAAAGAGCAATAACAACGCCGATGGCAATCACACCCCATTTGATAATCTTCATGAATATTACCTCCATAAATTGGCAAAAACAGATTGCAGCAAAAGGTATAACTGCACCGTCAGCGAATCAGCCCCTGGGGATCACATTTCTGCCGCAGGATCTGCAGTTCTTTTTCCGTCACCGCTGGAACCGGTACCGCCCGATTACAATCCAAGGGAAATTCGACTGTCTCCATAATTTCTGCCACTGAAATACCCGGATAATAGCCAGCCAAATACATTTTTTTATTCTCATCATCAAAACGAAATACGGCTTTATCAGTCACCACCAACTCAGGGCCTCTCGAACGCAGCCCGGATTGCTGACGGCTGCCATTACCTTCAAGATAACCGGGGCTGGTGAGATAATCAAGTTTTTCCACAAATCTCCCTTTTACCTGACGCATAAAAATGATGGTACGACCGACAAAAGCGGCCCAACATCCAAAAAATAAGTAATTGTTCAGTAACTATTTCCAAACTGTCTCGATTGGGGTCAGTGCTTGATTACCGGCGGCAAGAAATCACCTTGAAACATCAAAATGTAGACCCGCCGATTGTCAAGCTTTGACCCTATCGGAAAGGGCGAAGCAAAGTTCGACAGTTTTCACGCTAAATTAATTGCCAAAATACAGTGGTGTCCGGTTAGGTTCTTGCAACTTTAACTGATGCTGATCTCAGCGCTTTTTGGCGCTCGTTTGCCTGCATTTCCAACGGCTCATGACGCTAAAATCGCCAAACTCGTCCTTATAGGGCTCAAACAGGGCAATTTTTTACGCTCTATTTGCCGGGAAAAGCAACGGCAACTCACGATGTCGCGCTGAAACAACATCAGTTAACGATATTGCAGACGACGCAAAAAGCATACCGGACACTGCTAGCCAAAATAGCTACCTGAATAGCTACAAAATAAGATTAATAATCTCAATTCCACTGCGTTAATACAGCAAAAACTCCCGGCGTCGTTCACAGAATTCCTCCAGTTCCGGAAGCCATGATTCCTGCAGAGAGACAACATCTTCACCGGCCTCCAAGGCCAGGCGAATATCCTCATCGCCAGTCAGGATGTCAAAGGGCAGCTTTTCATCCTCATATTCATAGGGTGGCAACAGCCAGGAAAAGTGTTCTCCATAAAGTTTAATCACCACCCGCAACAATTCCAGGCTTAAAAGATATGGTTGAAAAAGCCGGCGATTGGAAACATGAATCTGCAGGCCACCACACACCTGTTGTGGCCATTTATCAAAAGTAGGAGAAAAATATGCTGGTCGCAAAAAAACACCACGAGTCACCCGGTGATCAATCTCGGCCAGCAGCCGTCCGGGTTCAATAAACGGTGCTCCCCAGAGTTCAAAAGGTGTAGTGGTCCCCCGACCTTCGGAAAGGTTTGTCCCTTCAAGAAGAACCTGGCCGGGATAGACCAGAGCGGTGGCCAGTGTTGGCATGTTCGGCGATGGTGGCACCCAGAAATCATCGGTTTCATCCAGGCACATGTTACGCTGCCAGCCGATCATGGACACCACCTCCAGCTGACAACCAAAAGCATACACCTCATTTAAATAACGGGCCAATTCACCCAAGGCCAGTCCATGACGCATGGGCAATGGATAGAGTCCGACAAAAGATACATTTTCCGGCTTTAACAGATTTCCTTCCACCTTTTCTCCCCCCAGAGGATTCGGCCGGTCAAGAACCATAACCGGCACCCCGGCTTTCGCCGCCGCCTGCATCACCAGCACCAGGGTCCAGAGATAGGTATACACCCGGCAGCCCACATCCACCAAGTCAACCAGGACCAGATCGATATCACTGAACATCTCCGGCACCGGCTGACGCCGGTCACCATAAAGACTTTTAACCGGTACGCCAGTCAGGGGATCCAGAAAATCCTTCGAGGGAACCATATTTGCCTGTTTCACCCCATAGAAACCATGCTGGGGACTCCAGACTGACTCCAGCTGACCGGGAAAAGCCGCCATAATTTCCGACAACGATGATGATCCACTCCGGACGCAGGCGGCCGCATGGGTCAAAAAAGCAAATCTTTTTCCCTTGATCAAATGAGCAGAGCTCTTCAGCAGTTGTTCAATTCCCAGGCTGATCATAGACATCCTTATCCATTACCCCTAACTTTCCCAGCCAGTTTCGTAAATCAAGCAACCTTTTCTGCTTGCCGGCAAACTGACCCTGCATATCAACGTCTTGATCATCCATCATTTCCTGCAACCGGGAAAAAACCCGGCGGGGATCATCCCCTTTCTTCAGGTTGCGGCCCCAGAGAACCATATCCAGGCCAGCTTTGAGTCCCTGGAGCATAACCGTTGCGACATTATCACCACTGTCCATGGCCGCCATATCAAGATCATCGGAGAGAATAACACCATCATATCCCAACTGCTGACGCAGAAGTTGATCTAAAAAAACAGGAGACAGGGTCACGGGCCATGATGAATCAACCCGTGGAAACAGAATGTGGGCGGTCATGATTATTTTAACCCCAGCAGCAACTGCTGCAGTAAAGGGCCGCAGATGGCTGGATTCCAGTTCATTCAAGGTCAGGGATGAAACCGGCAACATGGCATGACTGTCATCGGTCACCGATCCATGGCCGGGAAAATGTTTGGCACAGGCAGCCAATCCGGCTTGCTGCAACCCCCTGATATAAGCACATGCCTGATTGGCCACGGCTGAGGGTTCAGCGGCAAAGCAGCGATCGGCCAGCACCCGGCTGCCAGAGCAGGCTACATCAGCCACCGGTGCCAGATTCACATTAACACCAAAATCAGCAAGACAGCGGCCAATATGCCATGCCGTCATCTCGGTGGTGGACAATTCACCTTTTTCTCCGAGCTCAGCTGCCCCGGGAAAGGATGGCATCCCATCCCGAAGGCGGCATACCGGCCCGAATTCCTGATCAATAGCGATAAGTACCGGCGGCGCCCCAGAATGATTGAGCCCCTGGATTTCAGCCACCAGATCCGCACAGGCCAAAGCACTGGGACAATTACGACCGAAAAGAATAATCCCGCCGGGCGGAGTATCGGTCAGAACTTCCCTTTCCGCTGCTGTCAGAGTCTCTCCTTCCACCCCCATCATCACCAATTGGGCTGTATTCATCAGAGTACCACTTTATCCCAGTCAAAAAAAGGCCCCGGATCCATTTTGCGTCCCGGAGCGATATCGGCATGACCCACCACCCGGTCCCGGTTCACCTGCGGGTGGCGCTGGTAAAGATCTTTAAGCAGCAGATTTAGGCTTTCGTACTGGAGGTTAGCAAAGGGCTGAAAATCATCACCTTCCAATTCAATCCCGAGGGAAAAATCATTGCAGTTGTCCCGCCCGGCAAAGCAACTGACCCCGGCATGCCAGGCCCGCTCTTCTTCCGCCACAAAACGTATTATCACCCCCTGGCGATCAATGAAGTAATGGGCGGAGACCTTAAGTCCGGATATTTCCCGGAAAAAAGGATGTTCATTCACCGACAATCGATTGCAAAAAAAATCAATAACCCAGCCACTGCCAAATTCACCAGGAGGCAGGCTGATAGAATGAATCACCACCAGACTGATCTCAACCCCAGCGGGCCGTTCATCAAAATTCGGACTGGGAACGTCAATAATTTGCATCTCAACTTCCTGACTTGTGTTACCAGAATACATTATCAGGATGTTCGGGTTTGGCTCATAGCGGCATTGGGTGCCGAACGAATCACTACGATGGTGATTCGCGGCGAACACCTCACAGCTGCACACGATGTGCAGCGAAAATGAGCGAGAGCCATGCCGGAACATCCTTTAATGAAATCTTTTTCAGCCCGCCGCCCAGCCTGCCGGCAGGCACGGCGACAGGCTGGGCTGTTTTTCATAACTCAGAAAGTTGAGATGCATTTTTCCACTGTCCTACTTTCGCACATCAAGACAATCCCGCAAACCGTCACCAAGAAAATTAAAGGCCAGCACGGTAATCATCACCGCCAGCCCGGGGAACAGGGAGAGATGGGGTGCAAACAGCAGATAGCGAACCCCCTCATTGAGCGCCCCGCCCCAGGTCGGCAGGTCCTGGGGACCCAGGCCCAGGAAACTCAAGGATGATTCCGCCAGGATGACCCCGGCAATACCGAAAGTTGCTTCAATAATTAAGGGGGCGGCCAAGTTTGGCAACAAATGCAGGACAATAATTCTCAGGCTGCCGGCCCCGGAAGCCCGGGCGGCCAGGATATACTCTTTCTCTTTTTCCGCCAACACCTGACCCCGGGTCAGCCGGGCATAGCCAACCCAACCCATGGCGGAGAGAGCCACTATCACTGTTTTCAGGGACGGCCCCATAATACTGATCAGGGCGATAGCCAGTAAAATCCCGGGAAATGCCAGCATCACATCCATAACCCGCAGCAAAACAGCATCCAACAATTTCCCTTTATAGGCCGCATAGGCACCCACCAGGGAGCCAAAAACCAGGGAAAAGCCTACAACAATGATGCCAACCAGCAGGGAAACCCGACTACCATAAATAATCCGACTGAGAATGTCACGACCCAACTGGTCCTGGCCCAACCAATGAACCATACCTGGCCCCTCCAGTTCACCGGGCAAATCGATCTGCCAGGGATCAAAGGGCGCCAAGTGGGGAGCCAACAGGGCCATCAGCACCAACAGCAGCAGGATGGCCAGGCCAATCAGGGCCAGACGGTGCTGCCAGAACCTCCTCATGAATCACCACCATAATTCTTCCCATAGCTGCAGATACGCCGCAAAACACATTCCCAACATTGGGGTCGGCGGGCAAAGCATACCTGGCGACCATGGGTAACCAGCAAATGGGAAAAAAGTGTCCAGTTCTGCTCCGGCACAATTTTCATCAGATCCTGCTCAATCTTTTCCGGCGTTTTTTCCCTGGTTAAACCGATTTTATTGGCCAGCCTTTTCACGTGAGTATCCACCACCAATCCCGGAACATGAAACACTTCCCCCAAAACCACGTTGGCAGTTTTTCGGCCGATGCCGGGCAACTCCACCAATTCAGCCAGGCTTCCTGGCACCTGGCCATCATATAATTCCACCAACTGCCGGCAACAGGCCCGTATATTGCGGGCTTTGTTGCGGAAAAAACCAGTGGAACGAATGGCTTCCTCAAGTTTTGTCGGTGGAGCGTCAGCAAAATCTGACACGTTTTGAAAGGCAGCAAAAAGTTCCGGAGTTACCTTGTTAACCCGTACATCCGTACACTGGGCCGACAAGATGGTCGCGATCAACAATTCAAGCGGGTTATGATACACAAGCCCACATTCAACCCGGGGATAACAGCGGCTTAATTCATTCAGCACCACATGAGCTTTTTGTTTACGACTTTTGACCCTGCGAAAAGTTTGTGATTGAGTTGAAACAGCCATTATTTTTTGCCTTGATTAATCATGATGGCTTCGACCCCAGCAGATTGCTGACTCCATGACAAAGACAGGCGGTACTGAAAACCAGCGGCCCGGAAATATCATTTATCTGCTCAAGCAGTTTGCGAATCGCCACCACTTGAAAACCACCTACTCCGGGTGCCAGCTGCCGGCTCTGCAATACCAGGGATGGGTAATCGTGATACAAAATCTCCTCAAGAATTTGCACCAGGGATTTTTCCCGGGGCTCGCCAGTGGTATAACAATGATCAGGGGGCTGGGGACAGTCTTCGGGACAGATGAAATCCGCCAGGCTGCTGTATAATTCACCATTGGGCCCCAAAAAACCGTGGGGAAGCGAAGGAATCTCATCCCATTCCAGATAGCTGCGGCCGGTCAGCTGCCTGACAAGTGCTGCCGCCAAGTGCAAAGGAATAGTGGGGATAATCCAGGCTGAATCATGACCATTCTGCCGGATATAAGAAGACAAAAAACCCACCGCATCATCAACTATCAACTGATCTTCAGCTAAGGGAATTTCCGCCAACAATGTTCCGACGGTTGAGGAATTCTTTTCAACCACAAAAACCTGTGCCCGGGGGCGTAACAGTAACTTGCTGATTGCCTGACGACCAAAACGGCCGGCACCAGCTACGTAAAAGATTTCGCTTTCACTCATTCTCGTATCAGTTTTTCCGGACGGCAATATAATTGGCAATCTGCTGCAGGATTACAGCCCTTTTTCCATAGGGTGCAAGAGCATTGACAGCTTTGCCCACCAGTTCCGTCAGCATGACACGGGATTCATCCAACCCCAACAGGCTGACAGATGTTAGTTTCTTTTTTTCCCGGTCGGAACCAGCATCCTTCCCCAATTCTGCCTGAGTTCCGGTTTCATCCAGCACATCATCGGCAATTTGAAAAGCAAGTCCGATTGACCGACCATAAGTTTCGAGGCAAGCCAGATCTTCATCCCCAACTCCGGCCACTATTCCACCGGCGAGAACAGAAAAGGTAATCATCGCCCCGGTTTTCCGCCGATGGAGATCAAATAAAATCTCCTGGGAAACGTTTGTCCGCCCTTCATAATACAAATCAATAGCCTGACCGGCCACCATCCCTTCGGAACCAGCAGCCCGGGACAATCCTCGCACCAAATCAAGCCGAACCACCTCAGACAAGCCATCAACAGCTGCCAGGCGACCGAAAGCATCGGTCAGTAAGGCATCCCCGGCCAGGATGGCCAGCCCTTCGCCATAGACCTTATGGTTGGTGGGCAACCCCCGGCGAAAATTATCATCATCCATAGCCGGCAGATCATCATGGATCAGGGAATAAGTATGAATCATCTCAATGGCTAAGGCTACTGGCAAGACCAATTCCAGCTCACCGTCAAACAACCGGCAGGCACTCATAGCCAGAATCGGCCGCAGACGCTTGCCTCCGGCCAACAGGCTGTAGGTCATGGACTTCTCTAAAATCTCCAATGGGTCTTCAGGAGTGTTCTCCGGAAAGCTATAATGCTGTTCAAGGTATCGATCAAACAATCGGGCCTGTTGCTGCAGATATGCTTTCAGTTCATTCATGAAAAATCTTCCAGTCGTTCGCCCCGCTCATCACTGACCAGGACCTGCACTTTACTCTCCACCTCATCCAGCCTTTTGCTGCATTGACGAACCAGGGTAATTCCCTGTTCAAACAATTTCAGCGACTGATCAAGAGAAACTTCTCCGGATTCCAGTTTTTCCACCACTTCTTCCAGTTTCTTCAGGGCCGTCTCAAAGCTCTGTTTAGCCATTTCACTCCTCCCCGGCCGGCTGAAGCAACAACCGGCTTTCTTTAATAAATTCCAACGGGTCAACAAATATCCCGTTAATCTTAATTCCCCAATGCAAATGCGGTCCAGTTACCCTGCCGGTACTGCCAAGCGTACCGAGAATCTGCCCCTGGTTCACTTGATCACCCTCAGCCACTAACAATGTATTGAGATGCAGATACAAAGAAAAAATATCCAGCCCATGATCAATGATGACCGCATTGCCACTATAGTACAGTTTACCGCTGAAAGCTACTTTACCTCCGGCAGCCGCCGGCACCGGAGTCCCGGTTTTACCCCGCAGATCAATACCGCCATGGGGACTTTTGGGGGTTTCATTAAGGAATCGACGACGGCCAAACGGGGTAATAATAGTACTTTTCAAGGGCCAGATAAAAGGTTGTGAAAACCGGATCACTGCTTTTGATGAACCATATATCTGCCGTAAACGTATCCGATCATTTTTGATCTGTCTCAGATGAACCACATTGGTCGGATTAACCATTTCAGCCGGTAGATGCAAATGTTCTTCACCATAATTACCCGCCCCGATAGTCAGAGAAATTTCCACCACTCCGGCATCAGCCAGGTCAATTCCCAACTGCTGTGGCCCCAGCGGAGCATTCAGCGGTATCGCGCATACGGCCTTATATTCTCCCTCATCTACGCCAACTATCTTAAACTTTTCCCCCAACAGTATCAGTTGCCGGGGGGCAGGTGAAGTCTGGCGGCAACGGATACTCACAATCACAGCCTGGCCCTGCAAAGGACGCTTCGGAAACAGGGAAACAGCCAGATTGTCAGCCTGGGACACCGTATTTTCCAGATTTATTGTCTGAGCCCACAAAGGAAGGGACCGTAGTGAAACCAGCATTACTATGAGGATCAACAACAAAAAGAGCAAGTCAACAAAATATCTGATTTTCTCCTCCACCATCTATTTTTTCACTCCGGGATCAGGATTCATCATTCGAAATCTCCTGAACCCCACAATACGCTTTACCGTGGGAAAATCTGGCCACCAGCTGATCCCCGGGCTGCAGCTTGCCGGCATCAATAATCACCTGCTGTTCTGGCAATTTTTCAACCACCGCATACCCCCGCTGGAGAATTCCCAGAGGGCTGCAGGATTCCAGTTTTCCAGCCAGTAGATTCAGGGAATGGCTTTGTTCCAGCTGTTGCTGCTGAAAAATATGCATCAGCTGGCGGGATAAAAGTTCCAGCTGCTGGCGGAAGTCACTCAGGCGATGTTCCGGGGTTCTGACAGCCAGTGAACGAGCGGCTCGTTCGACCTGACGCTGCAACCGTCGCAGACGATCAGTCATCATCCTGGTGAAACGATAGGAAAGCTCTTCAACCAGCTGCCGCAAACGCTGGTAAAGGATTTCTGGCCGTGACAAGCGGGCTGAACAAAGTTGCAAACGCCCCCGGTAACTGCCCAGCTGATTCAGGATTGCCTGACGGCAGCGTTGATCCAGAAATTGAAGTTTCTCAACCAGCTGTCCGCGTTGAGCCACCACCAGCTCCGCTGCTGCTGACGGGGTTGGCGCCCGCAGGTCAGCAACAAAATCGGCAATGGTATAATCAACTTCATGGCCAATGGCACTAATCAGGGGTATCTGGGATGAAAAAATCGCCCGGGCGACGCTTTCTTCATTAAACGGCGCCAGATCCTCCCAGGAACCACCACCCCGAGCCAGGATAATGGTATCAACCTGACCGGCTAAGGTGGCATTGCACTGTTTTATCGCCTGGACAATCTCTGCTGCCGCCCCACCACCCTGCACCGTTACCGGGATGACGGTTACCGTAAGATTGGCAAAACGACGATGAATGACCTGAAGAATATCCCTGATAGCCGCCCCACTGGCTGAAGTAATAACCGCAACATGGCGAGGTAGCAGTGGAATGGGTTTTTTAAATTTCTGCTCAAAAATACCCTCAGCTGCCAGTTTTTCCTTCAGCTGCTCAAATGCCCGCATCAAACCGCCAAGCCCTTTCAGTTCCAGACTTTCAACGATAATCTGGCACTCACCACGGGGTTCATAAAGACTAACACGGCCCAGACAAAGCACATGATCTCCATCCGCCGGCATAAAGCTTAACGCCTGATTCTGCCGTTTGAACATAACCACCCGTACCTGGGACAAGGAATCTTTCAGGGTAAAATAGAAATGTCCCGAACGGGGCATGCGAAAATTTGACACTTCGCCTTCAACCCAGATGGAACTGAAATTCCCTTCTAAAATCAGGCGGATATCCTGATTTAACTGGGATATTGTGTATATATGCAGATCATCAAACAAAGCAATACTCCTTTGGCTGACCAATATCATTCATCCTGATAATTGTCAAAGGAAGGACAGTGATGGAATTCCGATATAAGGTCCTATGTTTTGTCAACTGAAGTTACTTCAATTGAACATCCTGCAAAACTTTCCTTATACCGGAATTCCAGACAGTGATGAAGAAACCAGCAATATTTTTTTGAGAAAATTAAAAAGCCCCTATTTTTCTTGAATAATTACTTAGGTTTTGCTATGTCTAGTCGATTATTATATTAGTTTTTCAAAGAATTTTTTACCGGCCAGTTTCTAACCCATATTAACATTCCACCTGCAGGATACTTAAAGCTTATGTTTCTAGATTCCATTTTCGGTTTTTTCTCCAACGACCTCGCCATTGACCTGGGAACTGCCAACACCTTGGTTTATGTCAAGGGAAAGGGAGTTGTGATTGATGAACCTTCCGTGGTTGCTGTCCAGAATTACTCCAGCGGCACTAAAAAAGTTCTGGCTGTCGGCACCGAAGCCAAACAGATGGTAGGCAGAACTCCGGGAAATATAGTCGCCATTCGACCAATGAAAGAAGGGGTTATTGCCGATTTTGAGGTAACTGAGGCGATGCTCCGTCATTTCATCACCAAGGTTCACAACCGCAAGACTCTTGTTCGTCCCCGAGTTATCATTTGCATCCCATCAGGAATCACCCAGGTTGAGCGGCGGGCAGTCAAAGAATCAGCAGAATCAGCTGGAGCCCGGGAAGTTTACCTGATCGAGGAACCCATGGCTGCCGGGATTGGCGCCGGCCTGCCGATCACCGAACCATCGGGAAACATGGTGGTGGACATTGGTGGTGGAACTACCGAAGTGGCGGTCATTTCTCTGGCCGGGATTGTTTTTGCCAAATCGGTACGGATCGGCGGCGACAAGATGGATGAGGCCATCACTCAATATATAAAACGGAAATACAACCTGCTGATCGGGGAGCGCACGGCAGAAAACATCAAGATCAATATAGGCAGTGCAGCACCGCTGGAAGATCCTGAAGCAATGGAAATCAAGGGACGGGACCTGGTTGCCGGCGTCCCACAGACCATTGAAGTCAATTCCGATGAAATCCGTGAAGCCATGACTGAACCACTCAATGCCATTTTGGAAGCAGTCCGCATCTCCCTGGAACGAACCCCGCCGGAACTGGCAGCGGACATTGTTGACAAAGGGATTGTCCTGACCGGCGGTGGCGCCATGCTGCGTAATTTAGACATGCTGCTACGGGAGGAAACCGGATTGCCCATCACTATCACTGATGATCCGCTAACTTGCGTTGTCAGGGGTTCAGGGATGGTTCTTGACGAGTTAAACCTGTTGAAAGATGTGGCACTCCATGATTAGGAAAAAATGACTACCTTTTCAAAACGGTACCAGCTGATACTTTATGTGTTGGTGGTTTTCATCCTGACAAGCGTTTTCTTCGGGGTAAAAGCCAGGCATCAACAGCTATTTTCAGCGGTAGAGCAGGGAATCATGACCCTCGCCTATCCTTTTCAAAAAGCTGCTGACCTGGCCATTGACAGTTGTAATTCGATTATTGATAACTATGTTAGCCTGATCCATGTAAATCGGGAAAACAAGGCTTTAAAAAACCGAATCACCAACCTTGAGAGACAACTAATCGCCCGGGAAGAAAGCCAGCGTCAAAACCTCCAACTGCGTAAACTTCTTGATTTTCAGGAGGAACACCAGCTGCCGGCCCATGCCACCATTGCCAATGTGATTGGACGTGATGCCAGCGGTTTTTCCCAACTGATATTCATTGACCATGGTTCACGCGACCTGATTAAAATCCATGATCCGGTACTAACCCCCGGGGGAATCGTCGGACAGGTTATCATGGCATCCCCTTTTTCAGCCAAAATCATGTTAATCACCGACAGTCACAGCTCATGCGATGTACTGGTCCAACGAACCAGGGAACGTGGGATTCTTCAGGGGAATAATCAAGCATTGTGCCGGCTGAGTTACCTGATAAGATCTGCTGATATTCAGGTAGGCGATACGATAATCACTTCAGGAATGGATGGGGTTTACCCCAAGGGAATACCGGTGGGCACTATTGTCTCGGTTGACAGGGGAAATGGAAGTCTGTGTCAAAAAATAACCGTTCAGCCATTTGCAAATCTCAGTGGTTTGGAAGAAATAATTATCTCAACCTCAAGCGGACAAAAGAATAATAATGTCCAGTAAACAACTCTTTCTCGTTTTACTATACTTTATCGCCGGGCTTTTCTTATCGGTTTTGCAATCATCAGTTTTTCCACGCCTGGGATTCTCCAACATTTCTCCTGATTTGCATTATGTCTTAATTATTTCCCTGCCGGTTGCTTTCCCGGTTTGGCTTGGAACCATAGTCGCCATTGTTCTGGGCATCATGAGCGATACTTTCCTGTTAAACAGTATCGGTTTGCATGCTATCGGTTTTCTCTGTTTCTACTATATTCTTGTCTACCTGCAGCAAACCGTTTATTTTGACCACCTGCTTTTTAAAGCATTCATGGCCGGCCTGGGACATTTCACCCTGTTTTTTCTGCTGCAGGTTTTCTTTGTTGAACATAATACCCGGACCGCGCACTTTCACCTTGCCAGTGGCATGGTTGCTGCGTTAGCCACCAGTATTTTTGCTATACCGTTACTGTATGTCCTGCAAACCTTCAGTGAAGGAATTCCCATACATAAAAGACTTACCTCCTCTACCAAATTCTGATGGCAGAACCTGCCGTGGCTTAAAAAAAACTTTTCAAGAAAGTGAAACACCTATAATCTAAATGTCGGTTCTAGATCTCAAAGCTAAACAGGATCAAATAAACAAGAACGGTAAAATCATCCTTTTGATTATTGCTTTTGCCGGCAGCCTGTTACTGATACGTTTATGGTATCTGCAGGTAATAAAAGGAGAATACTTTAACCAGCTTTCAAAAAACAATCATATCAGAGTTCGGCGGATCCGGGCTTTACGAGGTATTATTTATGACCGTAAACAGAAAATCCTTGCCGACAACCATCCCGGATTCAACCTCAGTATCATTCCGGAGAACATCAGCAATATAGAAGTGGTCAGCACTGAGCTAAGCAAATACCTGGCCGACCTTGACCAAAAAGATATCATCCGCCGTTTTAATATCACTCCCACCCATCTCAAATATCGACCACTGAAAATCAGGAACAACCTGACCCGTGATGAACTGGCTTTGCTGGAAGCTCACAAAGTTGACCTGCCAGGCATGCTTATTGAGGTGGAACCCATCCGCAATTATCCTTTTGACCAGCAATGCGCCCATCTGATCGGATACCAGGGATTTATCAATGAGCAGGAGCTAAAACAGCTATCCTATGCCTCCTACTATCCTGATGACCTGGTTGGCCGCTCCGGCATTGAAGCCCAATATGAAGAGTTATTGTGTGGTACCGATGGCAAAAGGCAGGTTGAAGTCAATGCCGTGGGGCGGGAGTTCCATTCACGCGTCAGCAAGCCGGCCATCGCCGGAGGCAACATCACTTTAACCATTGATATCGAATTGCAATCCTACATCCATGAACTGATGAAAGATATGGTTGGCAGTGTCGTTGCTATTAATCCTCATACGGGTGAAATCCTGGCAATGGTCAGCACCCCATCTTTTTCCAATAATCTTTTTGCCACCCGGATCAGCCAGGAAGATTGGCGGAAAATAAGCGGTGACCCTTTGCATCCCCTGCAAAACCGGGCCATTCAGGGTCAATATCCACCCGGTTCAACCTTTAAAGTTATCATGGCAGCAGCGGCCCTGGAAGATAATATTGTCACCTCGGAAACGGTTTTCACGTGCGTTGGCTACTATAAACTGGGCAACAGTAAGTTTCGCTGCTGGAACAAATACGGCCATGGGAAAGTCAACCTGAGCCGTTCACTGAAGGAATCATGTGATGTCTACTATTATAACCTGGCCTGCAAAATGCCTATTGACCGGATTGCCCACTACTGCTCCCTATTTGGTCTTGGGGAAAAATGCGGCATTAATCTTCCTCATGAAAAAGCAGGATTTATTCCCACTTCTTCCTGGAAGTTAAAACATTTTCACGACCAGTGGTACCGGGGAGAAACCTTGTCCACCGCCATTGGTCAGGGATATGTTCTAACTACACCGCTGCAAATGGCCGCGGTTTATGTTCCATTCGCCAACGGCGGCACCTATTACCGCCCACAGTTAATCGCCGAAATTACTGACCCCCTTTCCGGTGAAAAACAACGAATTCACCACAAAGGTCATCGGATTCCCATTGACTCAAAATATTTTGAACTGATTCGTCAAGCATTATGGCGGGTTGTTAATGAGAATCATGGCACAGCACACAAATCAAAAATCACTGAACCGGGATGGGAAATGGCAGGGAAAACCGGCACAGCTCAGGTTGTATCGCAACCGGCAGAAAAGCTTAAAAGTAAAAAAGAGCTTCCCTGGAAATTTCGCGATCATGCCTGGTTTGTTGGTTTTGCTCCCTTTCGTGACCCCAGCATTGTCATTTCAGTGGTAATAGAACATGGGAAGCATGGCGGCAGCACGGCAGCACCCATTGTCAAACAGGCAATCATCCATTACTTGCAGAACCTGAAAAAGCCCTGAGATTATGTTACAAATAGGAAAGAAAAAAATCAGTCGCCTGGATTTCGTCATCCTGCTCTTAATGGCCACTTTATTCAGCATCGGGATATTAACCATTTACAGTGCCACTTATGTTCCTGAAGTTTCTACCTGGCTGAGCCCGGTCAGTCGTCGGCAACTTATCTGGTTTATCATCGGACTTGCCGGCATGGGGCTTAGCTTTGCTATTGACTATCGTTATTACCAAAAAATTTCTTATCTGGCCTACGGTTTGGCTATCCTGAGTCTTATTCTGGTATTGGTTGCCGGCAAAAGTGCCATGGGAGCTAAGAGATGGCTGGTGATAGCCGGTTTTACTTTTCAGCCGTCTGAATTAACCAAGCTGGCATTAATTGCTGCCCTGTCCCGTTTTTTTGCTGAACGACGTCTTGCACCACCATACAATCTGAAAGAACTGATAATTCCATTTACCATGGTAGTGATTCCCTTTCTCTTACTTTTGGAACAACCGGATCTCGGCACCGCTATGTTAGTTGCCCTGATTTCATTCAGCGTTATTTTTTATGCCGGCCTGACCAGAAAAACTATAGTAACTCTCTTTTTCGCTGCCGTTGCCTTGGCAGTCGGGGGCTGGCAGTTTCTTCATGACTACCAAAAAAAGCGTATTTTGACCTTCCTCAATCCTGAGCTTGACCCTTTGGGAAGTGGCTACCATATTGCCCAGTCTAAAATAGCCATTGGCTCCGGAGGTCTTGCAGGCAAGGGTTTTTTAAAAGGAACCCAGAATTTACTCCATTTCCTTCCCGAGCAACATACAGATTTCATCTTTTCCGTGTATGCCGAGCAATGGGGATTTTGGGGCTCTGCCCTGCTCATTATTCTCTTCATGCTTTTTCTGCTCCGCAGCTTAATTATCAGTCAGGAAGCAAAAGATCCTTTTGGCAGTTATCTGGCCATCGGCGTTACTGCAATTTTTTTCTGGCAGGTGTGCATTAATATCGGCATGGTTCTCGGTCTGATGCCAGTGGTAGGTATCCCCTTACCCTTGATAAGTTATGGCGGCACATCATTGTTGACCTCCATGATTCTCATTGGTATTCTGCTGAACATCCATTTTCGTAAACAACATTTTTAAGGTGTAAGGTAGTCTGTACCAGGCACCCAATCCCAGCTTCTTTAACCTTAAGCCTCAACTTTTTGAGTTGTTCTAAAAAAAGCTGAAAAAAATTTACCGGGATGTTCCGGCAATGCAAATCAGAAAATTGAGTTAAACCATATACCGTATACCTTTATCTTAGCAGTGTCCGGTTAGAAAGTTGCATACTGTCAACCGGAGCTGATTTCAGCGCTTTTTGGCGCTCGATTGCCTGTTTTTTCAGCGGCTCATTGCGCTAAAGTTGTCAAACTCGCCCTGTAGGGCTCAAACATGGCAACTTTCACGCTCCAATCGCCGGGAAAAGCAACGGCATCTCACGATGTCGCGCTTGAAACAGCACCAGTTGCCGATATTGAACACGACGCAAAAAGCATACCAGACAGTACTGCCTTTATCTATACAATTGGAAATTTATAATGGCGAAAAAAAAGGCGAAAACCACTTTTTACTGTTCATCCTGCGGGCACCAGTCACCAAAATGGCTGGGTAAATGCCCATCATGTCAATCATGGAATACCTTTGTTGAAGAACGTGAATCCCCGGATGAACCGACCACTTTTCCCGAACTGGCGAACTTAAACAAGGGCAATCATCCACAACCATTAGCGGAAATCAAAAACACTCCTCCCATACAGGGGCAGAGCAAAATTGCCGAGTTTGACCGGGTACTCGGCGGTGGAATTGTACCCGGGGCCGTTACCCTGGTTGGTGGCGATCCGGGAATCGGCAAGTCGACCCTGCTGTTGGAAGTACTGGCCAATCTTTCCGCCAATGGTCAAAAAACCATGTATGTCACCGGTGAGGAATCACCCGGCCAGGTAAAACTGAGAAGTGAACGGCTGCAGATTGACGCCCCAACACTCTATTTACTGGCCGCCACGGAAGTGGGAACAATCATTGCGCATTCACTTGCACTGAAACCCAAAGCTCTGGTAATTGATTCCATTCAGACAGTTACCGCCCCGGAAAGCACATCTCCCCCAGGCTCAGTATCTCAAATCCGCCAGGCAACCGCCCATTTGATCAACCTGGCAAAAACAACCGGTATCCCCCTGTTTCTCATCGGCCATGTGACTAAAGAAGGCGCTATCGCCGGCCCCCGCATCCTGGAACATATGGTAGACACAGTTCTCTATTTTGAATCCGGAACTCAACACCCTTACCGCATCTTGCGAGCAGTTAAAAACCGGTTTGGTTCCACCAATGAAATTGGCGTCTTTGAAATGACCGGCAGCGGACTGCAAGGGGTGGACAGCCCGTCGCATATTTTTCTGGCCGAAAGACCAACAGATTTAGCTGGCTCCCTGGTCACTGCAACCATGGAAGGAACACGCCCGATTTTGACTGAAATTCAAGCACTGGTCTCCGGGTCAACAATGGCTGGGATCCCCCGCCGAACCACCCTGGGAATCGATAAAGGTCGTGCTTCATTGATGATTGCCGTCCTGGAAAAACGACTGAATCTCCTTTTGGGAGACAAGGATATTTTTCTCAATGTTATCGGCGGACTGAAAATCATTGAACCGGCTATCGATCTGGGACTGATGGGGGCTATATTGTCAAGCTATCTGGATAAAGCAATCCCTGCCACTACCCTGCTTTTGGGTGAAGTTGGGTTGGCCGGTGAAATTCGGCGAGTCAATTTCCTGGAACAACGTTTAAGTGAAGCCCATAAATTTGGATTTACCAAGGCAATAATCCCTAAAAATAATCTTGCTTCTGCCGATAAGATGACTATATCGGTAGCTGAGATCGACAATATCGACGAGCTGCCAGCCATTTTATTTCCGAAAAAGAATTGAAAACCATGACCACAAACAAATCAATCATGTCCGCACTTTTAGTACTTTTCAGCTGCAATCTGATGCTATTCGGCGGGGCTTTAATCAGCCATGCCCGGCCTCAAGCGCCAATAATTGGAGCTCAGATATCAATTCTTAAACCTCAGACCCAGGAGGAACGTCGTTACCTCTTCGCCCAACTACGTACCAGCGGTTTCAATACCATTATTGTGCGGGTTTTCCAGAACTGTTCCGATCGTTATCACCATATTGGTAAACTGAGTATTACAACTCCAAAAGAAGGAGTGTATTTTGAGACCAGCCTGGCACCAGTCATCAGGAACCTGCTGCCAGATATCTGCCAGGACGCCCATGCTGAAGGATTACAGATTTTTGCCTGGATGACCACTTTACATGCCAATTACCTTCATAAACTACTCCCTAAAGTTTACAATTATAACCTTCAAAGCCGGGAATACCAGCCCACAGAGACCCTTGATCCGACAGCACATGAAAACCAGGAATTTCTCAGCGCTCTTTATCGCGATCTGGCAGCCAACCCTATAGATGGCATTATGTTTCAGGATGACCTGGAGCTCAAACATACAGAAGGATTCCATCCCAAACAGGACGGGAAAGGTTTTTATCCAGAGCCGGCCGCTCTCTATAATTTTACGGTGAACAAAAACGGGATTACCGGTTACAAAACGACATTCTTGAAATGGAGCAACAACAAAGCCAGAGCATTACAAAACCTGAGCAACGCCATCATGGCCGCCTGCCGTCAAGTCAACCAGAACCTTATTTTTGCCCAGAACATCCACTATGAAACCCTGCTCAATCCCCAATGGGGTAAGGCATGGTTTGCCGAAATACCTGAGGTTCTGAGTTCTTCAACCGCAGACTATTTCTTTGTTATGGCCTATCAACAACAAATCAGCCGGGAGTTGAATATTACCGCAGAAACTGAGCTTGAAGAGCTGATGCAAAGATTATTTACAGCAGGAAATATCCTGGAGAGGGATAATCAGCAGGTTGTTTTCAAATTACAGACCGTTGACTGGAAAAATGGAAATCCTTTATCCAGCAGGAAGATAAGCAGTTTACTGCAGCTACTAAAAAAAAGCCGTCGGAACTCGGTGATTATGATGCCCTATAACGAAAATCTTTTTGCGCATTCTATTGGCGCTTTTTCCGCCCGTCAACCAACCTTGACGTCAAATAAAAACAATGATAGCTTATTACCCCGATGGGCAGAATCGGGACACAATGTCAGCAATAATGTTACTGGTGGAATAGGAGCCAACAAATGGCAGGCTGAATACCTGGCCACCCCGAGCTTCCACCAACTCACGACCGACAATATCCTGCAGTCGCCAGTCACCACCTTTAACCAGGATATCCGGTTCAAGCAGAGCAATGAGCTTTAAGGGATCAGGATCATCAAAGATGGTCACATAATCCACCCAGCGGAGAGCGGCCAGCATAATACTGCGAATATTCTGGTCGAAAATGGGCCTGCCATTCCCTTTAAGCCGGCGCACTGACTGGTCAGAATTCATGGCAACTACCAGCGCATCACCTAAAGCCCGTGCCTGCTCCAGATAGCTGACATGGCCGGGGTGCAGCAGGTCAAAACAACCATTGGTAAAAACAACTTTTTTCCCGTCCTGCTGTATTTTCCGCAGCTGTTCCTTCAGCAGGACGGTCGATATAATATGATTTTTCAACGTGTCTGTATTCATTAGATATGTTCCCGGAGAACTGGCAATTGATTTAAATTTTGATGGCTTCGTAAAAACTTCATCTCCTTCGTTATGCTGCAACCTTCGTCATTACAACGTACTGTCAGTACGCCTCATGACTCAGGTTTTGCCTGCCTCAAATATGAAGCTTTTACTGTGCCATCGGTTTAGAAACTTTTTACGAAAGCATCATATTTTAACTTGGAATGGTTATTTAAAATGGAATTAAAAGAGAAAAAGATTCTTATCGTTGATGATGAAGAAGATATCCGTGAGATCCTGGTTGATTCTCTGGAAAGCCTCGACTATCAGACCTGCACCGCGGCTGACGGAGAGGAGGCAATTGAAATAATCAAACAAAAACATGATGAACTTGTGGCCATCATCTGCGATTTAAAAATGCCAAAAGTATCGGGGGATCAAGTAGTCAATTTTGTCGCCCAGGAACACCCGATCATCCCAATTATTATTCTCAGTGGTTTTTCCCAACTGGACATGGCTCTTGATCATATCCGCATGGGAGCCTTTGATTACATGTCAAAACCGTTTAAAGTTAAAGAACTGGCTTTGATCGTAAAACGGGCACTGGAATTCCGAGCATTAAAAGAGGAAAAGGCCCGTTACCAGGAGTTCCTGGAAGCCCGGGTCAAGGAAATTACCACCAAGCTGAATAACAGCGTCATCCAAACCGTCGGTTCACTGATCATGGCCATCGAAGAAAAAGGCAAGTATACCCGTGGCCACTCACATCGGGTCGCGTTTTATGCTTCCATGGTTGCCCAAACCATGAATCTCAGCAATGAAGAAAAGAAGGAGCTTGAATATGCTGCCCTGCTTCATGATGTGGGTAAAATCGGCATCAGCGAACATATATTGAACAAACCGGGAAAATTAAATAATGTCGAATATGAAGTGATTAAAAATCATCCTTCCAAGGGAGTCAAAATTCTTGAGCCATTAAAATTCCTTGAAGAGATTCTGCCGATCATTGAAGCCCATCACGAGCGCTACGACGGCAAAGGATATCCCCATGGATTGATTCATGAACAGATCCCCATAATGTCCCGGATTATCGGCGTTTGTGATGCTTACGATGCCATGACTTCGGAGCGTTCCTACCGCCAACCCTTGGCCAAAGAAATCGCCCTTGAAGAAGTAAAAAACGGATCAGGAAGTCAGTTTGATCCTACGGTGGTACAGGCATTTATTACCACCTACGACTCGATCCTCAGTGAAATCACCTAAGGGTTCGCTCATACCCATTCACCCTCATCAGCGTATTGCAGCTGAAATTCACAATTTCCCAGTTTTCTCGGGGATGCAATCAAAGCCAGAATCGTTCGATTTTCATTATTCATCATGGAATCATTCATCCTTTTTTATTCTTTTGCTATCTTTATGATACCGTATGATACCGTCAGGAAAATGTCAACTCAGATACTCGCACTTCCGGTTGAAATCATCGGAGAAACCTGAAAAAACCGTGAACTATATAGTGTTCGTCCGGAAACGTCTATTTCCTGATGAACGCTTTCAGCGATCAGCAATCAGCTTTCAGTAAAATATCGAAAAATAACTGATTAAGCTGAGAGCTAAAGGCTGACAGCTAACAGCCCATCCAGAAACATTAGTTTCCGGATGGAAACTACATAGCACTTTCTTTTTTCAGCCAAGTCCTTTATATTGAGTCATTGAGAGCAAAAGGAAAACCAATCATGAATACCGAAGAACTGAAAAAGATCCAGATTGTCAAGGATGATATTACCCGTCTGCAAGTTGATGCCATTGTCAATGCCGCCAATGAAACTCTGCTGGGTGGCGGCGGAGTGGATGGAGCCATTCATCGGGCTGCCGGACCAGAATTGCTGGCTGAATGTCGAATGCTGAACGGCTGCCTTACCGGAGAGGCCAAAATTACGAAGGGGTATCATCTGCCAACTCATTATATCATCCATACAGTTGGACCAATCTGGCATGGAGGGAATAACAATGAGTCAGAACTACTAAAAAAATGCTATCAAAATTCATTACTACTGGCGGAAAATCATCACCTGAAAAGTATTGCATTCCCGGCTATCAGTACCGGAGTTTACCATTTTCCCATCAAACTGGCCTGTCAACTGGCCATGGAAACCATTATAGCTACACTTCCCCAAACCCCGGTAATCCAGCAGGTAATCCTGGCCTGTTTTAACAATGAGATATATCACCTGTATGAACAATTAAAAACTGTGAATAACCTGTGAATAAAATCAGAAATTACTGCAATCATTAATAAAAATATCCAACCAGCACAAGTTATTGTAATCATTACATTATTATTTTTACCTTTATTTTCAATAGGTTACAGCACAAGAAAAAGTTAGCATCACTTCTTTTAACAAATTCATCTAGTATTTCATGCAGGTTAGTGTAATTGTTAATAACTTTTGAATCAACAAGGACCAAAGGAGTGTTCCGAGCCCCGCGACAAATCTATTTCAATACATTCTACTGTCAATAAAAAAGCTATTCATGTGGTTCATACAAGTTGTTGCAGCGGGGAGTTGCGAGGACTTGACTGCCAAAGTTTCAAACCTGAGAGTTTGTCAATGCATAAACTATTAATTTCAATAATTACCATGATTGTAGCCATCGTCAGCAAGTTGGGCTACAGTGGCATTATCATCATGATGTTCTTGGAAAGTTCCTTCTTTCCTTTCCCCAGCGAAGTTGTTATTCCACCTGCCGGATATCTTTCCAGTATTGGGAAAATGAACATTTACCTGGTCATTGCGACCGGCATTCTGGGCAGTATTCTGGGGGCTTTATTTAACTACTGGCTGGCAGTAAAATTCGGGCGACCGGCAGTCATCCGATTTGGCAAATTTTTAGGCATGAGTGAATCAAAGTTCTCCCAGGTAGAACAATTATTTTGCAACCATGGGAAATTCAGCACTTTCATCGGCCGCCTGATTCCAGGAGTCCGTCAGTACATATCATTTCCAGCCGGGCTGGCCCGGATGCCTCTCAGTCCGTTTATCATCTACACCGGCCTGGGAGCCGGCATCTGGATCAGCATCCTGGCCATCATCGGCTATCTGGTAGGGAACAACCAGGAACTGATCAAACAATATTCCCACCAGTCACTCTATTATCTCCTGCCGGCAATCATTTTTGTCTCTTGCATCTATGTCTGGTACCATAAGAAAAACCGGAAACCAGAAAAATAAGCGGATGCAACTGCATCAACCCGGTCAGTTGAACTCAGCACCCTACCTATCATCGGCAGTTTCAATCAAGTTTTTTTCAATTCCTTTAATGTCTTTCTGGCAACATCGGCACCATCAAATGTCGATGACAACGAAAGAGCATGTTCCAGTGAGTGAGTTCCAGCTGCCGAATCTCCACCTTTAACCAAAGCCATTCCTAAATGGTAGTGAACTACCGGATTATCACCCAATTTTTCTGCTGCTTCCCGCAGATAAACAGCAGCCCGGCTAAAAATATTTTTCTTATAATAAATCCATCCCAAGGTATCCGTTATCCGGGGATCATCAGGACGCAGACGCTTGGCATCTTCAGCCAGTGATAAAGCCCGATCAATATTGCCCCCCTGCTCTGTATATAACCAGGCCAGATTATTCATTGCCGGCACAAACTCAGCATTAACCTGCAAAACATCTTCATAGGTTTTCATCGCTTCCTTGTAATTCTTTGCCTGTTCACGGATAATTCCCAACAGCATATAAGGAGAAAGAACTTTAGGGTTTACGGCAATAACCTGCTCATATTTTTTCTCAGCTTCGGCAAGTTTTCCTTGTCGCTGGTATAAACCACCTAAATAAACATAAGAAGAAAGAAGATTTGGATTTTTTCCGATTGCGGTTTCAAAAGACTTTTCCGCCAATTCCAACTTATTAGTGCTTACATATATTCTCCCCATCAGATTATCAGCAAAAGCATCATTGGGATCCTGTTCAAGTAACGTCTGGCAGAATGTCAACGCCTGATCCGGATGCTTGTTGATCATATGGACGGCAACAATTTCAGCCGCAACATCTTTGAGCTGGGGGTTGAGCGATAAAGCTTTCTGGTAATCGGCCAGCGCTTGGGGATATTTTTTCTGTAGTCGATACAATAAACCCCGCTGAGCGTAACCACTGGGATTATCAGGCTGTAATACAATCATCCGAGTGTATATTTTCAGAGCTTCCATGCCATTACGTTGGGCAACCAGAATTTTTCCCTGCAGATCAAGGGCCCGGTAGTTTGTGGGCTGGGCAGCCAGAACTTTTTTAATCAACGTCAATGCATCATCAAATTGCCGCTGCAGATAGGCAAGTCGCGCTAGTTGATAACTGGTATTCAGATTGCCGGGAGCTAATTCCTTGGCTTTCTCCAGTTCACTTATTGCCTGGTTCAAGTTTCCAGCCGCAGACATGGCCAAACCCAAATAATAATGTATTGGCGCAAAATTTGGTTGATTTTCCACTACATAACGAAAATCAGCAATGGCATCTTGAATCTTCTTTTCACCAAGGAGCAGTCGCCCCCGGAGATATCTGCCATAATAGTTTTTCTCATTGGTGGATAACACTTCCTGAACCAGCGGTTCAGCCAACCCTGCCTGTTTGCGGTCCAAATACAACTCCGCCAGTTTGAGTCTGGCCGGCTCAGATTTTGCGTCTATTTTAACTGCTTGCTTAAAGGTTGATAAAGCCTGATCGGATTTACCTGCTCTAAGATAAAAATCACCCAGCATGAGCAATGCATCAACATCTTCGGGAGATTTCTGCACCATATCCTTAAGCGTTGTTTCCGCCTTTTGAAAATCCCTCAACTGGGACATGTAAAAATTAACCAGAACCATCCTCAGCCCTTTATTGCCGGGATCTTTCTCCACCAGAGATTCGTACAACTGCCGGGCTGCTGATTTATTACCGCTCATAACATACATGCGAGCCAGAGATAAGGGCGCATTGGCACTTTTGGGGTCAAGGGATGTCGCTTTCTTCAAATGCACAAATGCCTGTTCAAATTTCTTCTGTTGCCCATAAAAATTACCCAGAATAACATGAGTATTCACCCGCTCAGGATCCTGGTTTAAAGCCTGTAGATATGCTTTCTCTGCTTCCTCCAGGGCACCATTGCGGGCATGTAAATGACCAAGTATCATTAATGCTTCAATATTATTTGGTTCTTTTTCCAGTACCAGTTGAACCTTTTTCATGGACTCATCATATTTCCCTGCCAGCAGGAAAAATCCGGCAAGTTTCACATTGGCCACAGCCATTTCAGGATTGAGGGTAGCGGCATTATAAAATTCCCGAACCGCCTGCTTCGACTGCTGCAATTTAAGATATACTTCCCCCAATTGATAATGGGCCTTGGCATCTTTAGGGTCGATTTGCACCACGTTCAGATATTCGATGCGGGCTTCTTTATATTTTTCCGCTTCCACATATTTCTGTGCCCGCTGCAGATGATCCGCTTTCTTTTGCGCCGGATTTTCACTGCATCCTGCCAGGATGGATAAGCAGAAAAATAAGGTTAATAAAATCAGACCTGCTATGCCCCATCTGTTTCTGATGTACGTCATTGCGGATACCTTCCTCTTAGAATTATCCCTAAAATATTCATTAACAATTACTTGTTCAGAATATTGGGACGTCTATGCAATCTAAAGACGCTTTTCCTCATAGATCAGGCCTCAAAATCCACCACGCTGCAACCAAACAAGGAATCAACTTCCTCCATCATCTCGCTGCTGGGCTCGACCTGGTAGTCTTTGGAAAAAGAAAGCACTATTTCACAATCATCCATTTTCAAGGTCACATAACTGGGACAGTTTCCCCGATAACGGGATAAAATACCCTGGAGCAGATTCACCCTGGTGGCAGTCAATGCATTGTGATGCAAAACAAAAACAACTCGACTGACCATCTTCCCCATAGCTTCCTTCAGGCCCATAACCGTTGTTGCGACCACTTTCGCCTTTCCTCTCTCATCATCAATTTCAACCCGCCCTTCGATAATCAGCGGCTCCTGGCTTTCAATATAAGGGGAAGCAAGCTGAAAAGCATCGGGGAACAACGTAACATCAACCGTTCCCGTAAGGTCTTCCAAGGTAATAAACCCCATTAATTTCCCCTTCGCCGTCCTTTTTTCCTTGACGGCAGCCACCAGGCCACCGATGCGAACCCGGGACTGATCCTGAAAAGCAGAAAGCCGGCTTATTTGGGCCACGGCGCAACGTTTCATTTCTTTTACCCGCTGTTGCAAAGGATGACCGGTAATATAAAAACCCAGAGCTTGTCGTTCGTTCGCCAATTTTATTTTATCGTCCCACTCCTCAATGTCAGGATAACTATAGACATGATCAGCAGCAGAGTCAGCAGCTTCGCCACCCAGATCAAAAAGAGAAAGCTGGCCTTGCTGCCTATCACGCATAACCCGCTGCCCGGATTCAATGGCATCTTCCATCACCGCAGCCATTTTCGCCCGGCTGATTGAGGTAGAATCAAAGGTACCGGCCTTAATCAGGCTTTCGATCACCCGTTTATTGACTTTGTGCAAATCAACCCGCTGACAGAAATCAAAAATAGAGCTGAAACTGCCACCATCATCCCGTTCCCGGATGGCTTCTTCAGCTGCTTTGCTGCCAACATTTTTAATTGCCGCCAGACCAAAGCGAATTCCTTCTTTCACCACCGAAAAAGAGGTCCCGCTTTCATTGATATCCGGGGGCAGAACCTCAATACCCATCTCCTTGCACTCGGTAATATTTTTGATAACCTTATCAAAATTCTGCATATCCTCCATGAGCAAAGCGGCCATAAATTCGACCGGGTAATGAGCCTTAAGGTAGGCAGTCTGATAAGCAATATAAGCATAGGCGGCAGAATGGGATTTATTAAAACCATATTCGGCAAATTTCGCCATCAGGTCAAATATCTCCCCAGCTTTCTTCTCATTAATTTTATTGGCTTTTGCACCATCCATAAATCTTTGTCGCTGACGGTCCATTTCTTCAGCTTTTTTCTTCCCCATGGCCCGGCGCAGGATATCTGCTTCTCCAAGGGTGTACCCAGCCAGCAGCTGGGAAATCTGCATCACCTGCTCCTGGTAGACGATGACACCGTAGGTATCCTTCAGGATCGGTTCCAGTTGGGGCAGCAGGTATTCCATTTTCTGCTTGCCATGTTTCCGATCAATAAAATCATCAATCATCCCACTGTTCAAAGGACCAGGACGATAGAGAGCAACCAGGGCAATAATGTCCTCAAAGGTTTCCGGATTCAACCTGCGCATCAGGGATTGCATGCCGCTGCTTTCCAACTGAAATACCCCGGTGGTGGCACCTGACGACAGCAACTTGTAGGTTATGGGATCATCAAGTGGAATTGTATCAAGATTGAAGGAATCATCCTTTTCAACCTTAATCAAGCGCACGGCATTGTCAATAACCGTCAGGGTTTTTAACCCCAGAAAATCAAATTTTATCAGCCCCAATTTTTCGATATTGGTCATATCATACTGGGCAACAATTTCATCATTTTGTCCGGGATACAGCGGCAGGTAATCTACCAGTGGGTTATTCGCCACCACTACACCGGCAGCGTGGATTGACGCATGGCGGTTCAGGCCTTCAAGAGCCAGGGCTATTTTCAGCAGCTGTTGTTCTCTCGCAGAACCTTTCCGCAACGCTCCAAGACGCTTTTCCTTTTTCAGCGCTTCATCCAGAGAGATATTTAAAATAGTGGGAACCAGTTTGGCTATCTTATCGACATCCGCATAGGGCATATTTAAGGCACGCCCCACATCACGGATCACCCCTTTTGCCTGCATTTTGCCAAAGGTAATGATCTGAGCTACCCGATCACTCCCATATTTTTCAGTAACATAGCGAATGACCTCCTCACGGCCACGGATACAGAAATCCATATCAATATCCGGCATGGAAATTCGTTCCGGATTAAGAAAACGCTCGAAAAGCAGGCCATAAGGCAAGGGATCTATATCCGTTATCTTCAGGGAAAAGGCTACCAGAGAACCCGCCGCAGACCCCCGGCCCGGACCTACCGGAATACTTCGCTGCCGGGCATAGTTGACAAAATCAGCAACAATCAGAAAATAACCGGCAAAACCCATTTTATTGATCATCGCCAGCTCAGATTCCAACCGCTCCTTATACTTTTCCAATAGTTCATCATTCCACTTATCACCATAGAACCATTTGATTTTTTCCAGACGCTGAGAAAAACCTTCTCGACTTTTCTGCTCCAGATGGGCGCTCAGACTCTGGCCGTCAGGCGGAGCATAAGTAGGTGGATGATAGGTTCCAAACTCAAACTTAAAATTACAACGTTCGGCAATTTCAATGGTATTGGCTATGGCTTCGGGATAATCAACAAAACCGGCAGCCATTTCCTCCGGCGATTTAAAATAGAGCTGATCCGTACCATACTGCATGCGATTCGGGTCATCCATGGTCTTACCAGTCTGGATACACAACAAAACTTCATGGGCCTTGGCATCTTCAGCCATCAGGTAATGACAGTCGTTTGTAGCCACTAGCGGAAGATCAAACTTACGGGACAGGGCAATCAACTGCTCATTTACCTTGTACTGCTCGGCAATACCGTTATCCTGCAGCTCAATAAAAAACCGCCGGTTATCAAACAGCTGCTGATAGAATTGAACCTCATCTTCTGCCAGTTTCTGTTCCCCGCGGTTCAGATATACAGCCACCACTCCATTCAAACAGGCACTAAGGGCGATTAAACCCTCATGATGCTGACTGAGTAATTCCTTATCGATGCGCGGCCGGTAGTAAAAACCTTCAAAATAACCCTTAGTTACTAATTTACAAAGATTTTTATACCCCTGTTGATTTTTAGCCAGCAACACCAGATGATGGCTAATATCCGGATTTTTACCACCGCGCTTATCATGACGGCTCCCGGGAGCCACATAGACTTCACAACCAATAATGGGTTTGATGCCGTATTTTTCTGCCATCCGGTAGAAGTCAACCGCACCGAACATATTTCCATGATCGGTGATGGCGACGGCCGGCATCTTAAACTCGCTGGCCCGCTTCATCAGGTGGTCCAGGCGAATGGCCCCGTCCAAAAGACTATACATGGTATGAAGATGAAGATGAACAAAGGGGGAGTGTTTCATAACCTACTGTAATTATTTAATAGTTTCAATTATAGCGAAAATTTCTGGCTCATTTTTACCCCCGTTTATCTATCATAGGAAGAAGAGCTTTCACAAGTAAAAAAGGTTGACAACCAACCAAGTTTGCAGGCATCAGGAAAACGGTAATCACAAACTGCGGCTATCATTTTTTAAGTTGCTAAAACTCAGCAGTGTCCGGTATGCTTTTTGCGTTGTCTGCAATATCGTTAATTGGTGCTGTTTCAGCGCGACATCGTGAGGGTAGCCCGTTGCTTTTCCCGGCGAATAGAGCGTAAAAATTGACCTGTTTGAGCCCTGGAAGGGCGAGTTTGGCAATTTTAGCGCCATGAGCCGTTGGAAATGCAGGCAAACGAGCGCCAAAAAGCGCTGAAATCAGCTCCGGTTAACTGCTGCAAGAACCTAACCGGACACCACTGGCTAAAACTAGCAGCTTTACAATTAACCAATTTTATTTTACAAGTGGGAACACCGTTAATGATTTCGTAAAAGCTAAACTTTCTGAGTTGCTTTAAAAACAGCCCTGCCTGTCGGCAGACACGGCTATGAGCCAAGCCCGAACATCCTGTAATGTATCCCTGGCAATGCTAGTCAGAAAGTTGAGCAAAAAGTTGCAAAACCGATTGTAATCCATCTACAGCTGGAGAAATTTCGATGTCAATAACACCCGTCCCAGCGCAGCTTTCCAGTTTGCATGCACGCCTGGAAACAATAAATAATATCGTTCGCAGCCTGCGAATCACCATACCGGAGGAAAATCAACAACTGGATAAATGGCTGGCCACTATCCATGAACTGCTTCGGCTTTCCGATCAGTTTTCTCTGCCGATCACCATCATTGGTCCGGTAAAATCCGGAAAAAGCACCTTATTAAACACCTTGATCGGACAAAACATTCTTCCCATGGGAGCCGGCATAACAACAACTTTTGTCACGGCGATTCGCCATGGCAATGATTTACATGGTGAAATATCTCTCATGCCGCCAGATCAGACTGACAACCTCTTCCAAAACAGCTGCCACTTTCTTTTTGCCCCTGATTTAGCAAAAACCGAGGTTTCTCTTTTCGATTCTGACGACCGTCAACGGATTAAGCAGTTATTGGCAGATTTTTCACAGAAGACTACGTTAACCCGCCATGGTAGTTTTGACAAAGACTACCAACTGCTGAAAAATTTTCTGGCAGGCTATGACCATTTAGCCGCTTATTATCAAAAAGAACAATTACGCCTCTCTTTCAGCCAGGAAGAGCTAGGCCAGTTCAGACAGTTTATTACCAGCGAGCCAATCTCCACCTTTCTCAAACAAGCAGCCATTTTTTTCCCTTTCACCATCCTGCCAAAATATGTGGTTATGCAGGATTGCCAGGGACTGGACACTCCCAGCCCTGTGCAACAGGCACTTGCCATTCAACAACTGGCAACCAGTCCGGTGTTAATTTATGTTATCAGCAGTCGTATGGGACTGCGTCAGGCAGATTATCAGCTGCTCGAACACCTGCATGATTTGGGGCTGGCGTCAAAACTGCTCTTCGTGCTCAATTATGATCTGGCAGAACATCCATCCAGGAAGAATATGGATGAGATATTCAACCGCTGTCAGCAGGAACTGGCAGAGCTGGGATTTGAGCAGCCATGTTACGCTTTTTCCGCCCTCTACCATCTCTACAACCAGTTGAAGAAGGAAAACCCTCTTGATAAAAGAGAGGAACACCTTTGGCTTCTCTGGCAGGAGGAACCGGAAAAGCTCGAGCTTTCATCTATAAACTGGGAATCATTTACCGCCAGGCTACGGGAACTTACGGGCAAGCAGGCCGACGAGGCATTGCTTCAGCATTTGAACAGCAGAATAATGCATATTGCCGGTCGGGCCCATTCCCTGGTTACTGCCAGGAAAAAGTCTCTCTCATTGAACCAGAAGGAGATTGATAGCTCAGTATATAATTATGAAGAACATAAAGAAAAATTAAGGCAGGTAGAAGAACAACTGGGCACTACACTAAGTTCCATCACCAGCCAGTGTAAACGAAAATATTTCCAGAAAATAGAATCATGGTTCAATCAAGCCAAAGAGGGTGGAATCCGGCCGGTTCTCCAAAATATCATCGAAAGCTACCACATACCAGAGGACCTGCTGCCAGCAAAAAACCGCAACCCGTTGCTGCCAATGAAATTACTTGAACGACATTTCCAACAGGTCATTCACTCTCAACTCCAGGAAAAGCTGGAAATCAGCATCCATCAATTCTGGCAAACCCTCGAAAAGGAGATTCAGTCAGCCTACACCTCCCAATGTAGTTCGTTATTTTTTCTCCTGGAAAAGGCAACCGGAAACAAAGTTGACAGCCAGGATCGGCATAATCTTCCAGCACCCATCAACTGGGACAGCAAGCTGCCGGAATTCAGTTTTTCCGATCCTTTAGCAAAACGATTTTCCACCGTCTCAAAATTTTCACTGATCGGCAAATTATTATCCAACAAAATGAAGCAACTGCGAAAAAAGCGCTCATGGCGTGATGCAATCAGCCACCAACTTCAACAGCAAGCCCAGAATGAACTTAAAAGCCGGCTCCTGGATTACCAGGAAAGGTTGAAATTCCTTTTTCTGCGACTCTACCTGGAGAAATATGAACTCCTGGTCAGTGATTATCTGTCTGACTTTATCCACATCAGCACCTTAGAAATGTCCCATCAACAGAATGGTTTGCATGATCAGGGACAACAGCAGGAAGAATTATTTGAGATACTGGAAAATCAGGGAAATGAGCTTGAACAACTTATAGAAAGCCTGAACAATTTCACCATAACGGCGACAAATCCGTGAGTGGCAGGTACCTGATCACAGCCCCCTGGGTTATGCCTCGTCCGGGAAAGATCATTGCAAACGGGGCCGTTCTCATTGAAAAAAACCGGATTACCCAGGTGGCTCCAGCAAATGAGATCCCCGCCAGAAGCGCCCATGACTCCATCCGCATTTGCCAAAAAGATTGCCTGCTTATGCCTGGGCTGGTCAATGCCCATTGCCATCTTGAGCTGACCGAGCTTGCCAACCTGTGTCCAGTTCCAGGAACCGTGGACTTCATTGATTGGATACTATCCGTTATTGCCGCGAAGAAAGTAACTCCAGCTCAAACCCTCAGAACCGGATTAGCAACCGGCCAGCAACTTTTGCTAAAAAGCGGCACAACCTGTGTTGGGGATCTTCGCAGCCCGGAAATATTTCAATCTCCAGGAACATTGCCAAGCATTTTGCGAGCCATTCATTTTCTCGAAATCATCGGCCAGGCCCCCCTGAAACAACTTCAACTATTGGAGCTGCTGGCAGACAAAGGAGCTATTGCACCAGGGAAAAATCCGCTGGTTCAGTCTGGCATTGCCCCCCATAGCCCCTATACGGTATCATTGCCGTTATTGAAACAACTGATCATCGAAGCGGAAAAACAAAAACTACCCGTCACCATCCATTTAGGCGAATCAGTGGCAGAAACCCGGTTTTTCCATGATGGGCAAGGCCCCATTGTTGAAAAACTCTATCCCTATGTAGGCTGGCAGAAGCTTACACCCTCAGCTTATGGCAAAGATTCCATTGATGTCCTGCTGGGGGGAAAGGTCATTCATAACCTCAGTGCCGTCCATCTGGGTACCGCCCGCCGGAACCAACTCAGACAGTTTGCCCAGCTATCTATCAAACCGATAATCTGCCTGCGCAGCAACCAGACCCTGGGGAATCCATTACCTGACCTGCCAGCGATGCTCGATGTCGGTCTGTCACCGGCCCTGGGAACTGACAGCCTGGCCAGTGTTAACAGCCTCAGCCTCTGGGATGAAATGCGCTGTTTAAGCAAGGCCTTTCCCCGTATTCCGGCAATCAGCATTTTGGCAATGGCAACAATTAATGGCGCGGCAGCATTAGGACTTGAGAATAGTACCGGAAGGCTTGAAGCAGGATATGAAGCCGATCTGATTGCGGTGCAAATCAAATCGGCCCAGCATTTTCCTGACTTGGAAGAACTTATCCAAAATACGGAAAACCAGAATATCAGGCTGGTAATGGTGGGAGGAGAAATAGAAAAAAGTTTTGATTGAAATGTCAGGCTTTAACGTCAATAAAAACCCCGCCTGTACGGCGGTGAGGCTGGTTTGTTTCAGGCTTGGAGTTCCTGGATTTTACGCGTGCAGCTTCTCCTTTGCGAGGAGTATGGTGAGATGACTGATCCTCTCTTTCATGGGGATTATTATCCAGAACCGGATGTTCGGATTGGTTGATCTCCTGAATATTGCGCTGCTGCTTTTCTTCTTTCAGCAATTGCTGCTGGGCAAGTTTACTCTGTTCAACTTCAGCCCCATGGACACCCTGTTGCTGCATTTTGCTAACAGTGGTTGTCTGCAACAGCACCTGCTGCATATCTACAGCTCTGAGCATAAATCACGTCCTCCTGCTTTGCTATCGGCAGAAAGACATTAGAACTTGAGCTTGATCCTCGCAATCCGCTGGGCCACACCCTGCTCTTCATCCACCTCAATCAACACCCCATGAAGCTGAACATTACCGCTGGCCACTTCGAAGCGATTGGGCATGGCAGTCAGAAATTTACTGATCACCCGATCCCCCTTCATCCCAATAACCGAATCCATAGGCCCAGTCATTCCCAGGTCGCTGATATAAGCAGTTCCACCGGGCAGCAACCGCTCATCAGCAGTCTGCACGTGGGTATGGGTACCTACCAAGGCGGTGACCCGTCCATCAAGATACCAGGCCATACCCATCTTTTCCGATGTCGCCTCAGCATGAAAATCAATCATGACCACCTTAGTTTCAGCATGAATCTTTTCAATCAAGGGTACAACAGTCTGGAAAGGACAATCCAATGGCCCCATGAAAATCCTGCCGGATAGATTAATGACTCCAATTTTAACGTCCGGCATATTTTTCAAGGAAATAACAACATCCCCCCGACCTTTGTTCCCGGGCGGATAGTTTGCCGGCCTTAAGAGTCGTGGCTGATCCTCAATATATGGTTCAATTTTCTTCTGGTCCCAGATATGATTACCCGAAGTAATGACATCAACGCCGCATTGAAAAATATCTTCCGCAATTTCAGGAGTAATACCAAAACCACCGGCTGCATTTTCGCCGTTGGCAATGACCGCATCCAGATGGTGCTCATCAATAAGCCGCGGAAGCTTTTCCTGAAGAATCTTTCTCCCGGGACGGCCGACAATGTCGCCAATCATGGCAATGCGAATCATTTGGCATAACCCACAACTCTGGTTTCACGAATCACGGTAACCTTGATCTGCCCGGGATAGGTCAGCTCTTTTTCAATCTGTTGAGCAATATCCCTGGAAAGAACCAGCGCACCTTCATCACTTATTTTTTCGTGGTTTACAATAACCCTGATCTCACGACCTGCCTGGATGGCAAATGTTTTCTCAACCCCTTTATAAGCATTACCAATATTTTCCAGGGCCTCAAGTCTCTTGATGTAGGCATCAAGCATTTCCCTGCGAGCGCCTGGGCGGGCACCTGAGAGAGCATCCCCGGCCTGGATCAACACATCTAAAACCTGATTTGGTTCCACATCTCCATGATGGGCTTCAATGGCATGAACAATTTCCGCTTTTTCACCATAGCGCCGGGCCAAATCCGCACCAATAACCGCATGGGAACCTTCAACTTCATGATCAACTGCTTTACCAATATCATGCAATAATCCGGCTCGACGTGCCTCTTTCACCGGCAATTTCAATTCCGCCGCCATCATACCGCAAATGAAGGCAACTTCAACCGAATGTTCATAAATATTCTGCGTATAACTGGTCCGGTATTTCAGTCGACCAATCAGGCGAACCAACTCAGGATGCATCCCATGAAGGCCAAGGTCAAATATTGCTTTTTCACCAGCTTCCTTCATCGTACGTTCAATTTCTAACTTAACTTTGGCCACCACTTCTTCCACATGTGCCGGATGAATCCGTCCATCAGCAATCAGCCTATTTAAACTCATCCGGGCAATTTCCCGACGAACCGGATCAAAAGAAGAAATAATAACCGCCTCAGGGGTATCATCGATAATCAAATCAACTCCCGTCGCAGCCTCAATGGAACGGATGTTACGCCCCTCCCGTCCAATAATCCTTCCCTTCATCTCATCTCCGGGAAGATTAACCACTGATACGGTACGTTCGGTAGCATATTCACCGGCATAACGTTGAATTGCCTGGCTGATAATTTTGGTTGCTTTCTTTTCCGCCGTCTCCCTGGCCTCGTCTTCAACCTGCTTTATCTGTTTGGCTGATTCATGTTTTGCTTCTTCAATCATCATTTGCATCAGTGTTTCTTTTGCGTGCTGAGAAGTCATTCCGGCAATTTTTTCCAGTTCCTCCTTTGCCTGTATTACTAAAGACTTATATTCATTTTCCTTATCGCTAGAATTTTTCTCCCGCTGCGAGATGCCCTGCTCACGTCGTTGATGTTCATCTTCCTTTTTATCCAGGTTATCAGCACGCCGCTCCAGATTCTCCTCCTTGGTCATCAGGCGTTTTTCCAGCACCAGCATCTCTTTACGTCGTTCGCTGGTTTCCTGTTCAAACTCACTCTTGGCCTTGAAAATAATATCCTTGGCCTGAACCATTGCCTCTTTCTTAAGTAATTCTGCCTCTTTATAGGACTCAGAAATTATTTTCTGACCTTCATGAGTTAAATTTTCCTGCTCCTGCTCGGCTGTTTTTTTACGCAGAAAATAGCCGATTCCCAAGCCGGCAATCATGGCCACGAGAACCGCAACAATCAAACTAAGGTACATACCCATATCTTCACCCTTTCTATTCTCCCTGACAAAAGGAAATCAAAATACAATTAATGATCAACAGAAACCACCACTTTCAGACAAACACTTGCGGCCATCCACTTTCAGCAATCCGCTGGAACTCCGAATCAATAACTGTTGCCGTTTAACATCAACAGCTGTTTGCTGGCAGCTGACAAGCGGCCAATGTATTTCTCACGCATCTGGGGAAATTGTAAATCCAGGAGAAAAATAAAGAGGAATCGCACCGTAAAAGACGATGGATCGAGGAAAGGTCAATCAGAAAAGTCAGGAAAAGTTCCTATTACAATGGAAACAGTATCCGCTAAAGGTTCAGAAGACCCCGGCAGAAACACACCGACTGAATATCGCTACACGATGGACTGAAAAACCCCATAAAACCATAGAACCATCTCTATTCATCGGTTAGCATTAATAGAACTTTCGGGATAAAACAAGAAATACCGCTGAATTATTCCGCAACAGCTGGCAAGAAAAACACTTAATACCAACCCACTGATGAGAACACTCACTCGGCTTCTGCTCTTGTAATTTTCATCCCCGACATTTCATCCTGCAACCACCAAGCAACGATCAGCCTGATGCGTCAATACTTTCAGATTCTCTCTCTATTATAATCTCCAAGACTTGCAAAATTGTCCCAGAGCCTTAATGCCTAAAATCATAAGGGGTTAAATGCCCCCATGGCTACCGTGTAGCCGCTTCTCTTGAACCTCAGTAGCAGTTGAGGCAGTAATTTATCCCTTCAGGCTTCCCTGCAAGCAGGGCATGCACACCAGAATAAAGTCTCAGCCTACGGCATAAGGTGTTGGCTCAAAAAAAATTCAGCTATCACGCATAGCACAGGGGCCGTTCGTCTTCCATTAAGCAGGAAACCTTCGGTTCAACTCTTCCAATCGATCAAGCATGGAATCCAGCTCTACCTTAAGCTGCAGATACTCACTCGTCACATTCATCAGGGTCAAAACCATCAAGTTAACCGTACTGATAGTTTGCGATTTTCGTCCCAGGAAATCAAGTCGCTCATTAACCACCCCGGCGACTGTCCTGACATGATCTTCATCAGAATCTGTTCTGATGGTATATTCCTGCCCCTTGATACTAACCGTTATACTCTTCTTTTCCATTATCCGAAGATGCACTCCCTTTTACAGACAGCCTTATTTTTTAATTAGGCTCATCCGCAGGCAATAAAGGCGTATCAGGAACAGGCGAATTAAAATCAGAGAATTTCTGCAACAGCCGGTCTATCCTGCTCTCCACATCAGCAAGCAAAACATCTTTGCCCTTAAGCATTTCTTCCAACTGCCGCACTTTATCCTGCTGGGAACCAAGTGATTCCTCCAGTTCCCTGTTTTTTTCACTCATCCCCTGATATTTCTCCAACAGCAATGCTACCTGCTCTTCAAGAAAATTGAGTTGTTCAAATCCGCTATTCAATCTCTTACTCCTGTATTCTATGACCTAAGTTAAGCAATTAGCAGTTAGCCTTTAGCGTTTAGCTTAGGGAATTTAATGTCTTGTGTTAAATAAGAAGAAATACCCAACAGATGGCAGCATGCAATAGTACAAGAACTGTAATCATTAAACTAATAGCTAACTGCTAAAAACTAATCGCTCAATTCAGGCATAAATATATCAGATTTTCAGAAATCCAGGATTGCTTCTATCTCGGCAATCCTTTTCACAATCCAGCCCCGCTCATCAGACTTCAGATCATTACACTCAACCTTTTTCATCAACTGATATAATTGCATTTCCAGTGAGTACTCACGACAGCCATACTTTTTCCCAGAAACTGCTTCTTCCGGTTGACAGTTATTCTGACCACGGGCTCCCATTTGCACCAGCACTACCTTGCCACTTTAGCTTCCATCCGGAAACTGATGTTTCCGGATGAACACTACTTAGAAATTCCTATTACTCTCTTCGTCCAAAATCCAAAAAAGTTTACAAAGCTATGAATATCTTCTCCTCTAGCCTGAAATAAATCTATCACAATGAGGCAAAGCCTGTCAATATCTATCCCTGGCTAAATCGGCAAATTTACCCTGCCAGCTATCCCGCGCGACAAATGAATTAGAAATCTGCTGTAAAACCTGGAGCTTATTCCTGGCCCAGGATGGAGCCACAAAAACATCACGATAACCTTCTGCTGTCAGCCGTTGTATCACCACGTCAGACGGTATTTTTTCTAAAAACTTAACTACCAGCTCCGCATATGCTTCCCGACTCATCAACGAAAAAAGTCCGGCCTTATAATCATCACATAAAGGGGTTCCTTGCAACACCAGTAACGAATGAATTTTAATGCCTTTTATCGGCAGTTGCGCCACATAATCAGCTGTTTCCAACATCATTTCGGGGGTTTCACCCGGCAGCCCGAGAATAATATGCACACAAAGGTTAACTCCACACCCTGCTGCCATCTGCACTGCTTCGTCAAACGCCTGCAAACCATGCCCCCGGTTAATTCTGAGCAGGGTTTGTTCATGCATGGATTGCAAACCATACTCAAGCCATATTTCCTTATTCCTGGCATAAGCAGACAGCAAATCAACAACTTCCGGAGTAATAGCATCGGGACGGGTACCAATCGCCAACCCGACTACATCTGAAACTGACAAGGCTTCATTGTACAAACTGCGTAGCCGGTTAAGTGGGGCATAGGTGTTCGTACCCGTCTGAAAATAGGCAATAAATTTTCGGGCCTTTCTTAACCTGGCGTAAAGTGATTTGCCATATTCCAGTTGTTTTGTAATTGATGGAAGCTGCCCCTGTTGTCGCAACAGTGAACCTCGACCATCACAGTAGCTACATCCACCAGTGGTACAATTTCCATCACGACTGGGACAGGTAAAACCGGCATCAAGAGAAATTTTGTATACCCGATCATGAAAACGGTTAAAAAAATAACTTTTCAGATCATAGAAACGCTTACCTGAATTCCATAAAGGATGATAAAGAAACTTACTTTCCATCAACTCGCATCCCCGGACTTCGCTATTTTTAACGGTGGATTACACAATACATTCTTAATAATTTCAGCGGCTACATAAGAAGAGCTGATTGTCCGTTTTTCACCATGAACCAGCACTATGGCAACCGCAACCTTGCGTTTATCATTTTTGCCATAACCGGCAAACCATTCACACCGCCCCTGGCGACCCGGCAGGTCCAGGGAACCGGTTTTTCCTCCCAAAACCCAGTTCCGGGAGCCACGCACCCGTCGCAGGTGAGCAAATGACTTTTTAGCTGTTCCGTATCTAACGGTTGCCCGCATTAATCGTTGCAGGTTCTGTACGCTTTTTACCCCAAATGGCTGAGAAATAGTTTTCAACTGACGATAAAATAATTCAGCTCCAGCCTTGCTTTCTAACCGTTCAACCAAAAACGGCCGCATCATCCTACCTTCGTTGATTGGCAGTGAGGCAATCAAGGCCGCGTGTAATGGCGATATGGTCGTCCCGGTATTAAATCCACAGGCCTGCTCAGCCCTGGCATAATCAGATTCCGGCACTAAAATCTTACTGGTACCTACTGGAAAATCAAATTCTATCGGAACATTGAAAAGAAGCACCCGAGCAGTTTCCATCAGCTCTGCTTCTTTAAGAACTTGAATACCAAGCTTACCAAAAAATGGATTAACACTGAGAGAAAAGGCTTTTTCCAGTGAAACCGACTGAGGTTTAAAACGCTGCCTTTTCAAGCCCAGTTGATGTTTGTAAAGGGTATGGAAACGGCCAGATACAGGTAATTTTTTATAGCTGGTAAAATCTTTTTTTTCCAATACCGCACCGGCTGTAACAATCTTAATTAAAGAAGCAGCAGGGAAACCCGCATAGGTACAGTAATTATCCTTACCCTCCGCCAATATATCAGGATTGAGATTTTCATGACGGTAACTGGCCATTGCCAGTATAGCCCCGGTAGCCGGATCAAGAACCACCCCGGCACCAACCAGGGGTGCATAGCGATGCAACAGGACAGTTAAACGATGCTGTAAAGTTGATTCCAGACTGGTATGAACCCTTATTGGTGTATCATCTTTCGTAGAACAGAAATCAACCGGCGGCGAAGCCTGGGAAAAATATCCTGGATCAAATAGTGCGGAAAGATCTGTACAGATAACAGCTTGTCCCCCAGGCTCATATTCACCCAGGGAACAGACATCACTGCTCGCCATTACCTGTGCATAGGTCCTGACCATGCGGAAGTGGTTCATGCCAACCAGGAAAAGACAACAGAATAATAGGGATAACGATACTAAACCTATTGTTCTTATCCGCGGCACTCGCAGGCAAAAACCTCCCAAGCATCGCAACCGCGATAAAAAAATTAAGTAATAGTTATTTTTTAATTGCATAAAGATATCTTCAAAAATTTATCTAGTGTTCATCCGGAAACGTTCATTTCCTGATGAACGCATTCAGCGATCAGCAGTCAGCTTTTAGTAAAATATTGAAAAAACAACGGGTTAAGCTGAGAGCTAAAGGCTGACAGCTAACAGCCCATCCGGAAACATCAGTTTCCGTATGGAAACTATCCACATAACTACGTCCTTTTCTACACCCAGTCATTTTTCCCTGTCAACCTCTTAATCATGGGAAAAGTCCTTGATCCAATAGAAAAACATACGCTATAAACAAGCGACAACTGACATTTAAATAGTTTTCATTCTTGCCAATATCCGCTATTATCAAAAAAACTTTTAAAAAAGATAGTGAAATTCAACACATAACCCTGTCTCCCAACTTACGAGGTCAGCATGGACAAGCTCAAAGAAATTATTCGTGACATTGACAATTTTCCCAAAGCTGGCATTATTTTCAAAGATATCACCACCCTGCTTGCTGATGCCACATCATTCCAGCGGGTTATTGACCTCATGGGACACCGTTATCTGGACAAACAAATCGACTTGGTCGTCGGGATTGAGGCCCGTGGATTCTTGACCGGGGCGGCATTGGCTTACAAGTTGAATACCGGTGTTGTACTGGTACGAAAACCAGGAAAGCTTCCCAACAAAACCTTCCAGGAAAAATACACCCTGGAATATGGAAGTAACGCTCTTGAAATCCATCAGGATGCCATCAAGCCGGGTCAGCGAATCCTGATTACCGATGACATACTCGCTACCGGCGGCACCATTGAAGCGGTAGTTAATCTGGTCAGAAAAACCAAGGCGGAAATTGTCGAATGTGCCTTTCTGGCAGAGCTTGAGGCCCTGAAAGGCAGGAGTAGATTAACCGATATTCCAATTTTTTCCCTCTTATCCCTATAAGAAAAAATGGACGCGTTCCCATTTTCAACCACGACGTATCCCCGATGAAAACTGGTTGACAAAAGAGTTGAAAATAGATATATATCGGCCCTCATTTTGCGCAGAAATTGCGGCGGTGTAGCTCAGATGGTTAGAGCATACGGCTCATATCCGTAGTGTCCGGGGTTCAAATCCCTGCACCGCCACCAAGCAACAATCCGGAAAAATCCGGTTATTTCCCAAACCCCAAGTCCTAAAAAGATTTTGGGGTTTTTTATTTCTAATGACAGTCCAACAAATTCTATCGACATCCCATCACTTTTGACGGTATTTTTGGCAGCATAACGATTTACCGTCAGGAAAATACAATCAAGCCGCTGACTGACATCACCACTTCATGGTAAAAGCAGATCAAGTCTCCTGGATCTTGAACGATAAAATATAAGATTACCACATTATTTCCAATATTCTCTCTCGCAAATTCAGGAAATGTCGCAAAAAATCTTCAGATATGTGATATCCTCTTGGATAACAGTTTTTTACGATATTTACGATGAAGATTAAGCTAGGGCGTTAGTTGAAAAGTTGAAATTGCCGGTGGATATATCTTTGTCAATATTGGACAATCGACCTCGTGGGTTAATCGGTGGGTGTCCCCAATTTCCCTCTCAATTACCTTCCTCAGTTCAACCGTACGCTGGGCAATTATTTTATTAGTTGCCGGGCAGAGAGAACCACGCTTACCCCAGAACAAATCAGCTTTCTGACAAGCCTAAGGGGTAAAAGTTGTGATATGGCAGCCGGTTGTAACGTGGGATGCAAAGTGCACCACTGTCACAAGTTATTATTTTTCCCGAAACCGGTTCGAACACAACGCGGAAGTGTTGCATCGACTTTAGTTCCACGACATGTTTATTCTGCGGGTCAATACCAAAGGCTCTGAATTGCTGCAAATCAAGTATTTGCCGGGGGATGGTGACCGCCGATATTTCAATGCCGATGACGCGGATTACGGCACTGGGGCTGAAACTGCCTTGACGCCCGTTATGTGATAAGTCTCCCGATTCAACTCCTTAACTGTTGGTTTCTCAGTTTCTTCATAGCAGTTTATACCGCAGTGTGTTATAGTTGTAACCTAAACCCGCCCAGTGGGAATTGATTTTCACTGCATCCAACCTTAGTTGGGACCACTCGTTGACAATCGGCCAATACTGGTCGGCACGATCTAGTCGCCTCCTCTGAGACTAATACTCAAAGGAGTAGCTATTTTAGTAGCCCCGTCCGTTGTGTCTTTGAACACGCCCGCAAGCCATCTCAAGTCTGCCAAGAACAAAATAACGTTGCCCGTACCACCTCAATTTGTTGGAGACAAGCCACGTGTCGTCACTGCAATCGTCTATTGTGAAGCTAATTTTGGCGATATTGACGGCAAGACCGCCAACGATCTCCGCCTGGGTGAAGCGATCTTGCTAGGATGTGAAACCCTCCATCGGCAACCGATCGACGGACTCCATACCGATGTTATCACGCTGTGTGATGAAGTGATCGAGGCGAAGATTAAACCATCGAAGCCATCGGGTACGATCACACAAGCCGCGTTCGGGGAAGCTCCACCAGTCACAGATCACGGGGCTTGGTCTTGCTTGTCAGACAGCAGGATATCGACCCGTCCGGCATCTGCAGACACCTACTGGAATCACCGTCATGGGAGCCCGCCGTGACCATCTAATCCTTGAGTCTGACTGCTTCGAACTAGCGGTCGGTGCAGAAGTGGTCTTCCAATTGAACTACAAAGCACTTGTTTGAGCCATGACGTCACCCTATGTCACCAAGCTTATGACACCCTCTCAATCATTAAATAAACCAAATAATTAAGGAAAGGATATGATTTTGAAGCATAGTCACCCTAATAATAAGCGTGTAACCACAGCATTACTTCTTGCCGCCGGCATGGGCACTCGCCTGTATCCCTTGACGCAGAATGAGCCTAAATGTCTAACCCTAGTCAATGGCATGTCGATACTTGAACGCCTGATCTACTGTCTGAAACAGCAGGGTTTCAAACGCTTGGTCGTGGTCACCGGACATCTAGAAAATCAGATAAGGGATTTTCTGGGAAATCAGACAGGTGACATCAAAATCGATTATGTTTTCAGCCCTTTATACAAGACGACCAATAATATCTATTCTCTCTGGATGGCCCGTAAAATTATTAATGAGCCATTTCTGCTGCTCGAAAGTGATCTTGTTTTTGATGAATCACTTCTTGATGCCATGCTGTATCCTAACAGAATAGCTGTTGCAAAAATGCAAACGTGGATGAATGGGACATGTGTTACAATCAATCGATCTAAACAAGTTAAAGCATTTTTAACGGGCGACGTAGACTCCTTTGGTGATATCAAATATAAGACTGTTAATATTTACAGCATTTCACTTAAATCTTGGCGTAAAATTGTAAAAAGATTAGACAAGCGTATTGCAGACGGCAAAGTAAATGACTATTACGAAACCATATTTGCGGAAATGATTGCTGACGGCAGCCTCTCTTTTGAAAATGTCTCTTTTGACGGCAAGCCATGGTATGAAATAGACACTATTGAAGATCTGGCAGAGGCGGAGAAACTATTTTTATCAGACTATTATGCGATCGCAAAAACTAATACTTTTTCACATGCCGATTTTTTAAACATGAAATTGATCAATTCTGCAATATCCCCCCAAGAAACAACAGGAATCTTAAATGCTACAAAATCATTATAAGACTCAATCCGAAAAATACGAATTCATCTCCGGCCAGCACGGGGGTTACTATCGGCATAATTTTATAGATCATGCCTATCTTTATAACCTTTATTTTCCACCAGAGGCTGTTTTCACAAACTTCAAAGATAAAATTCACGACATTGTTTTGAATTATCCGATGGCACAAGATGCCCTTTCCGGGCTTGTTGGTAAAATAATTAACCAACCTGCGGACAGAATTGTTGTGGGAAACGGAGCTGCTGAATTAATAAAAATAGTATCCGGTCACATATCAGGCAAGTTGATCGTTCCAGTGCCTTCTTTCAATGAATATGCCAATGCTGCACCTTCAGGCCAGGTGGTCGAATTTCCACTTGAATTCCCATCTTTCCAGTTGGATGTGGATAAATTTGCCGCGGAAGCGTTTAAAGTAAAAGCTGATGTAGCGGTTGTCGTAACGCCTAACAATCCGACATCCATATTAATTCCCAAACCTGATCTCATTCGGCTTGCAAAAAAACTTGAAACTCACGACTGCATGCTGATTGTTGACGAATCATTTATAGATTTTGCAGAGAACCCTGATCAAATAAGCCTGGAACAAGACATCGTAAATTACCCGAATATGGCAATTTTTAAAAGCATGAGCAAGGCCTACGGTATCTGCGGGCTTAGGATCGGTTATATGCTGACTGCAAATTCACAATTTGCTGAAGCGGTAAGAAAGGGCGTGCATATCTGGAATATTAACGGATTTGCAGAAGAGTTTCTACGGATTTTGCCTGATTACAAACAGGACTTTATTAAAAGCTGTAAACAAGTTCGATCCGATAGAGACAGCTTGTATAAAAAACTTTGCGACATTAAAGGTATGACTGTTTTCAAGCCTGATGCAAACTTTATTTTTTGTCGCCTACCCGATCATGTGCAAAGCGGACCTGAAATTACGAAAAAATTATTTATTGAACATAATATGTACATAAAGGACTGTGTGGGCAAAACTCAACCTGATTCTGATCGTTATCTCCGAATTGCCAGCCGTACAGAAGCAGAGAATTGTAAATTAGTTGAAGCGTTAATCGATGTAATGGACTTAAAGACCGGAGAAGCATTAGAATAATGACAAATCCCGAACCTCAACAACCGCATCAGCCCACAATGCTTTCTTTTGCAGAGGATCTCCCCAACATCTGTTCGCTTGCAGGCCTGTTATGTGCCCTGCTTGGTATCTACTATGCTATTTTGGGCAATTTCCCGGTTGCGATAATTGGAGTTCTATGGGCTGTTTTATTCGACTGGGCTGACGGAATAGTTGCTCGCAAAATGACGGGGCGAACAGATCACCATCGGGCTTTTGGTGGCCAGCTTGATTCGCTGATAGATATTGTAAGTTTTGGCGTATTCCCTGCTATTTTTCTCTTAAGCTATGGTAAGTTCAGTCCATGGTTCCTGCCGGGAGCATTTCTTATTGTCGCCACCAGCGCTATACGATTGAGTTACTTCAACATTTTCGGACTGATTGACGATGAAACCTACATGGGTCTGGCATTAGACAACAATGTTATTATTCTTGCTTTTGTGTTTTTGTTTGAAGGTGTTTTCAACCGGACGATTTTTTCAGTCATGTTATATACCATGTGTATATGTTTGGCTGCCTTGAATGTGGCACCAATTCGAACGCCCAAGTTTACAGGAAGGTGGTTTTATGCTCTTACAGTTTATACACTCGTATTGACAGTTATATATGGCTGGTTACTATGGAGCAGATTTTAATAAAATCACAACAGTTATTAACTTGGGAAGAAGGGAGAAAGTATATGCCCGACGATCACTCTATGAATCACCACGACCCCACTGAACAACAGATCGACTATGCAACTGTCAAGCGATATTTTGATAATACAAGGGACGGCACAGCATCCACTGTCAGCATGATGGCCCATGAACATAATCTCCCTGCCTGTGCGGCAGAATATCGACTACACAAAGAAATACGAACTATCAGCGATTGGCTTGATTCGGTACCTGACTCGGGGCGAGTACTTGATGTTGGCTGTGGTGCAGGTACCTGGACGGAAATTTTCGCCGGTCGCTATAAGACTGTCACAGGAATTGAGCAAAGCAGCCTGATGTTAAAGGCTGCCAGGGAAAAGGTAGCTCATATACCCAATGTTAAGATACTCGAAGGTGACGTTCGGCATGACCTTCCGGAAGGTTCCTTCGATATGATCTTTCTGGGTGGCTTGTGTATGTATCTGAATGACATCAACGTTATCGCTCTGCTCCGTTCTTTGAAAAACCGTCTTATTGAAGGGGGGACGATTATCCTTCGTGAATCGACTGTGCATCAGGGGGTATCCCTGTCACAGAGTGAGTATCAGGCAGTCTATCGAAGTGTAAACCGGTATTGTCAATTGTTCGATAGCGTGGGTTTATTTCACATAGAAGTGCGCAGGAACTACGGTTACACCAATTTGGTGACAGCAGAAGAGTTGGTTAATCTGCGTCGCAGGTGGCTGCCACTTTTACCCAGGAATTCTACCACGCTTGGTTCCCTGACGTGGTGGGCACTTAGATTGACCGCACCGATAAATTTCTGGGCATTGCCGCATATACTTTCCCAACTCAAAGTCCCGTGGCCCGGATTACAAAATCACTTCTTCAGGATACGCATTGCGAAGTAAAAGGGGGGAACTTGAATTCAACTCGTAAGTGCAACTTTAATTGGTTGGTGAAAGAGCAAGCTACTTGTAGTACAATTGCATCTTTACCCACCAAGACAAAGGAGCAATTATGGGTATCTACAAGCAGCTTACTCAAG
>Ga0307991_1000135_pt1 | contig 56261 bp, 45 predicted proteins | sample EllFjometagen131_FD_203146 | JGI IMG/M metagenome (GOLD analysis project Ga0307991, IMG submission 203146) | Marine microbial communities from Ellis Fjord, Antarctic Ocean - #131 | ecosystem: Environmental > Aquatic > Marine > Unclassified | place: Southern Ocean | collected 2014-10-08
TGAAGGTACTGCCGACTCTTCTTCTAAGGAACCAAAGATAATCGCTTTTTCTATCTCACTTTTAATCTGCAGATAGATTGGAGTACTTTCATCAAACTTCATTTTACCTCCTTGCTGTTTTACTGTACGGGTCAAGTGGTACACCATGAGTCTGAATGTCAAGAACTTTTTTAAAATAATAACAATAAGTCCCGATAATTCGGGACTTATATATGTGCTATCTGTTTGCTATTAAAACGTTTCCATTATTTTTTTAATTTGGATATTATTTTTTTGGAAGCTTCTCCATTTCCATAAAGATTGATATTGTAGTCAGGTTTTATTTGAATCATTTTCTCATATCCGGAGATAATACTATTTTTCTCAGCACCCACAATTTCATTAAATCCTTTTTCAACTAATTCCACCCACTCTGTTTCATCTCGCAGTGTTACGCATGGTTTCTTAAAGAAAAAAGCCTCTTTCTGCAGTCCCCCGCTATCGGTCATAACTAAAGAACATTTTTGCAGTAGATATATCATTTCCAGGTAACCAACTGGATTGATAAAGATTAGCTGTGAGTTTTGAGTTATGAGTTTTGAGTTTGCAATGATCTTCTTTGTGCGTGGATGAAGAGGAAGGATGATCGGAATATCATTTGAGATCTCGGCAAAAGCATTAAATATTGAATTCATTCGTTCAGGGTCATCGGTATTCTCTGCACGATGAATTGTAGCTAGTATGAATTTTGCAGGTAATTCCAAATCAGGTTTTTGTGCCATATTGGAATAGAAAATTGCAGCATCCTGCATTACATCACCACATTTTACAATTTGAGCAAGTGAATTTTTCCCGATTCCTTCTTTCTGAAGATTCTGCACAGCAGTATCTGTTGGGCAGAATAAAATATCACTGATCTTATCAGTAAGAATTCTATTAATTTCTTCCGGCATTCTGCGATTGAATGAGCGTAAGCCAGCTTCCACGTGAGCTACTTTAATGTGTAATTTCTTAGCTGCCAGTGAACCGGCAATAGTAGAATTTGTATCACCGTAAACCAATACCCAGTCAGGCTTTTCTTTAAGAAGTACTTCTTCAATTTTTTCTATCATACGCCCGGTCATTGCACCATGTGTAAGACTATTAATATCAAGATTGTAATCTGGTTTAGGGATATGCATTTGTCGGAAAAAGATATCACTCATATTATCATCGAAGTGCTGTCCGGTATGTACAATTATCTCGTTAATGTCTTCGTGTTTCGCAATCTCGCGACTTACTGCCGCAGCTTTTATAAATTGGGGTCTAGCCCCGATAATGGTTAGAAGTTTCATTAAACATTCTCCATTTCTGTTATAATAATTTTTTCTAACTTTTTTGCTAAATCATTGCGGTTAAAATTACGTTCAACGAATGCTCTTCCCTTCTTACTCATTTTTTCAAGTTCTTTGGGATTATTTTGTAAATAGACAATCTTATCTGCAAGATTTTGTGCATTATCAGGTTCATAAGTAATGCCAGCTTCCGATTCTGTCAAAATTTCTGCTGCTTCGCCCTTAACACCTAAAAGAATTGGTAAATTAGCAGACATATAATCAAATAACTTAGAAGGAATTGTACTCTCAAATACCTTAATATTTTTCAGTGGAATTAATCCACAATCTGCCAGTGATAGATATTCACTAATATTTTCTTTTGCAATTTCACCAATAAATTCAACATTCAGTATTTTATTTTCTTCAGCATATTCTTTCAGTTCAACTTCTTTAGGGCCAGTTCCAATCAGTAAAAACAGTATATTCGTATTTGCCAGGATCTGAGCTGTATCAAGAACAAATTGTAGATTCTGAGCAAGTCCTAAATTTCCAGCATAAACAATTATAAAATTATTATCTACATTATACTTGCTCATTAAGGATTGTGGTACCTGTACCTTCTTAAAACTGAGATCACTACCATTTCTTACAACTGATATCTTATGGGATAGAACATCCTTATTAATGATCCTTTCTTTGAATCTTTCGGTAACAGCTATTATATGGTCAGCATGTTTGTAGATCCTTTTTTCCAACCTATAGCTGAAGTTAGCATATAGCCGATTATTCAACTCTCCCATTTCAATCGCAGCATCGGGCCAGAGATCACGGATTTCAACAATCAATTTTGTCTTGTGGAATATTTTCTTCAAATTCAGGCCAATAGAACCTACAAATAAAGGTGGAGAAGTTAAATACACTAAATCATAATGTTTCCAATTTAACACTGTATGTAGTATTCCTAGAAATAAAAAAGAAGTATAAAATAAGATCCGGGTCATAAAGGTTTTTTTGGGTCTGGTAAAAACCCATATCCGATTAACGGTAAAATTCTCCATTTTTTCCGTTTTAAATATTTTTCTTCGATATCCATTAAAAATTATCCCTCGTGGATGATTGGGCATTTCAGTAAGAACAGTTATTTCATGCCCTTTATTTGCCAAGTATCTGACATTTGCTAGAGCACGATTTGTAGTAGCTCCTATTTCAGGATGGAAATATTGTGATATGTAGAGCATTTTCATACAAGATCCTTGTACAATTGAATAAGTTTAGTAGATTCATTTTCCCAATTAAATTCATTTTGAATGTATGATTTTCCATTTCTTCCCATTTCAATCGCAATATCTTGATGTTTTAACAGATAAAGAATTTTTTTGGAGACTTCCAAAACATTACTTGCATCCACAAATAAGCCTGAATTAATTTTTTTTAATTCATTTACCCATTTCGAAAAATTGCTTGCAATAAACGGTAATCCAAAACATTGATATTCATATATTTTATTTGCACTTGTTTGAGAATAATCTGCTACATCTTCTAATAAAACTAACCCTATATCTGATCTAATCATATAGGCAAATGCTTCACTTTGTGGAAGAATACCTAGATAATCTACATATTCCCAACCTTCTATTTCTTGAATTTTTTCGCATTCAAGATTATTTTCAAATGGACCAATCAGCCATAAACGTGTACTATACTCTAAATTCAAGTTGGCCATAGATTGAACCATTGTTTTTAAACCTCTGGCACTAGATATTCCACCAACATAAATTAGTCTTTTACATGGCTGATCAACTATACCTTCACTAAATTGATAGGCATTTTCAAACAATTCACCATTCTTTATTGGTGCATTTGTAAGAACTAAGGCTTTCTTACTTATTCTATGTCCTACACTCTTCTGAGTTACGATGATAGCATCAAACAATAATCCGGCTACTCTTTCTAAAAAAGTAATAAACATGGCTGTAATTCTTTTCAAAAAACCAGGTATCCAATATCTAATAAGTATTTTTTTCTTGAAATCTTCATGGGTATCGTAAATTACTGTTCTTCCCATCAATTTCAATAGAAATCCAATAATTATAGTATCAGGATTGTGTAAATGATAAAAATCAGCCTTAGTTTTAATCGCTTTATAATAAATGTATGGAATCAATAGAAATCTTTGAATTCTAGTTTTGTATTTAATATTAATAATTTGAATATCATTTTCAATTTTGTCGTGATCACACCTAGCTATTAATAAAACTGTGTATCCATTTTGTGAAAGAGTTTTTGCTTCTTTCTGGTATACACGTATATCCTGATAGTGATGAACAGGAGCAATTATACAAACTCTCTTATTCATTATTACCTATTGTAGAATATAGTAGGAGAAGCTTCTTTTTTTCATTTTCCCAGTTATATTTATTAAGAAATTTATATAGATTTTCTTCCTTTATACTAAAATCATTGGAAAATATTTTATTTATAGATTTTGCAATATCTTCAATTGAATCTGGATCGAATATGTAACCAAGCTGATATTCTTCTACTTTCTCTTTGAGTTCAGGGAAATTACTTACAATTAATGGCTTACCCATTTGAACAAATTGGAAAAATTTATTCGGAAGGCAATAATAGTGATTCAAACAAGTATTCTCATAAGAAATAATACCTAAATCACTTGATTTTTCATATTTAAGAACTTCATCCTGAGAAATTGGATCCAGAAAAAAAATACGATTGTTTAATTGTAATGAATCCCGAAGGATAATTAACTCTTCATTTAGATATCCGTTTCCGACAAAAACCATTACAATATGATCATCAACATATTGAAAGCTTTTTACTACATTTTGCAAACCTCTCCCGGAGGAAAAACCACCAATATAAAGTACAATCTTTTCATTCTTGGAAAGACCGCATCTTTCTCTAACAATATCAGAATTTTCAATCTCATCATAATCTGCAATATTCCGTATTACAGTTGGTAATTCAATGTCATGATCTGTTCTAAGTATATCGGCAATATGATCATTAACAGTTATAACGGATCTAACTTTTTTTATTGCGATTTTTTCTATGAAAACCATTATTTTAAACAGGTTTTTGTTGTAAGCTTTCATGTGCTGCGTATCTTTCCATAACTCATGAGAATCGTAAACAACTACCTTTTGATTATAAAACATCAATCCAAAAAGAATTGTAAAAACATCATTACAATGAATATAATCCGGATTGTATTTCTTTATATGTTTCGCAGTAATTGCAAAATATTCGATAAATTTTAGTATTTGGACAAAAGGATGTTTTGGTAAATTCTTTGATTTTAAAGGTATAAATTCGATATCAATTCCTCTAAAAATGGTGGGATAATCTTCAGAGTAATCTGTTGTAACAAATACTTTTACTTCATATCTTTCAGCTAGTGCTTCAGCACACCTTTGAACTCGTCCATCAAAGATGTAATCTCCAAACAATATAATCGCTATCTTCTCTCTTCTGCCCATTATTTTACCAATTCCAATAGTTTATATTCATCAACTTCCCAAGAATATTTTTTACGTACTTTTTTGGCATTCGATTTATACTTCTCCAGATTTTTTTTGCTGATCACCTGGCTTATTGCATCTTTTATATCATTCATTTTTCTATAATCAACAACTTTTCCCAGATCCTCGTTCACAACTATTTTTTTCATCTCAGGATAATTATTTGCAATAACAGCTAAACCTGCCATTATACATTCTAATAATTTATTTGATATCACAGTATAATGGTTGAATGTATAATGGAACAATTGTATCCCAATATCAGCAGAGGCAATATAATTTAACACCTCTTCTGGCTTTACCGCATCTTTTACGAAAATCCTGTCATCTAGGTTATTTTTCTTGATATATTCTTTCAGATTAATAAGGTCACTACCCAAGCCCATAAAGACAACTGCAATATTGTCTAAAGTTTTCACCGCATCAACTATTGTGTAAATCCCTCTAATTTCATTGATAGAACCATGATAGATTAAAATAGGAGTGTCTTTGGATATATTAAATTCATCTCGAAACAAATTCGATGGTTTTACTTCTTCATAACGAGAGCAATTTCGAATCACGTGAACTTTTTCTAAATTATATTGCATTTTCAAGTACTCAGCACGTGTTTCTGTGGTTACAATCACAGCGTTGGGTTTTCTGATTAGTATTTTTTGAAGAATTCTCCACATTAATTGTCTAAATTTTGAGCTATTTAAATATTTGCTTCCAAAAAACCAGATTTCATGACTATCAAAGATTAGTTTTGCTCTACATATCTTTGAAATAATATAACCTACAGTTAATGTGTCCAGGTCATTAGCATATACTATATCTGGTTTTGAATTGATTCCGGCTAATAACAATCCAAAATTAAAGCTAAACCAATTTAAAAATGATGTAATATAAATCCTAAACGTATTGTTCTTTAAGAATCTAAATACCGATTTTTTATGCATTTTGTTTTTTAGTTTAGTTTCTGAAGCTAAATTCTTCTGTTTTGAATATAATGAGGAAAATTGGGGTACACGTTTAATATGAAATCCTTTCTCTTCTAAAACCTGTAATCCTCTATAGGGTTTTGCTGCGATCACTGTAACATTATTTCCATCATCCCAAAAGGTTTTCGAAATATTCGTTACTCTTTTATCATGTGTAAAATCATTCCACACTAATATTGAAATATTTTTCATATTTCTATCTTACCTTCTTTAAAATTACGTTCCATAAAGCTGCAATATGAGAATACCTTACTAATCCTGTTAAAGGCGTCGTTAATAATATTGTAAAAAATAAAATAAACTTCCAAATAATTGAGATCTGGAAGTAATTCTGAATAATCGCTATTCCAAGTAAAATAAAAATAAAACTGGTTACTTTCACAATATCATAATTGATGTGATAATGCTTTTGTGCACTTAAGTAAAGAATTATTGTTCTAATAACAAATGAAATTAAACTTGCTAGTGCAGCTCCAATCATTCCAAATCTGGGAATAAGAACAAAATTTAGTGCGACATTTAAGATTGCAGCAATAGAATTCGCATATGAAATGTATTTTGTTTTTTTTGTTAATGTAACACCAACTGTAAAAACCATGTAGATGCCAAATAATAACTTTGAGAAAGTTAGGTATGGAATAACTCTATAAGCTAAAAAAAACTCTTCATTTTGTGAAAATAAATGCAAAATTTCTGGTGAGAATAATGAGATTAGAATAAATACAATTCCACCAATTGCAGTAAAAATATTTAAAATGTTCTTATAAATAACCTTCGCATTAGGATCATTTTGATATGAATACATAAGTGCTCCCCATGACAACATAAAAGGAGCAATAAGTGCAAAATGTATAAAAGAAGCAATCTTTGCACCAAGCGAATACAAACCAACTTGGGTTAAAGCAATGTCTTCTGGAAGCAGGAATTTCAGCATATATCGATCTGTCATATTTAACACCCAACTTGCTAATCCACCAATTGCCAATGGAATTCCAATTACTAAAACCTCATTTAGATATATCCTGTTGAATTTCCATTTTATCTTATTATAAGTTAGTAAAAATATAATTACAAACGAGATTAAAATTGCTAATAATGCCGCTTCTTTAACCCCCATGTAATTTCTTTTCAAGATAGCAACGAACAATATATTTAAGCATATGTATATCAGCAAACGAACAATAGAAAAAATTGCATATGTAGTAGATTTTTCGTTAGCTCGTAAAATTGCTAATCCTAATGTAATTAACCCTTCAAAATAGGCCGCAATAAGAACTATTAGAAATAGATAACTACTCCTTTCTCCTCCTATCAGTATAGGTGAAATGGAATCTCGAAATAAAGCAAGTGGTAATATTACAATTGTTGCAAAAAATAAATAAAACAATAATACTGTTCCCAGTATAGTTTTTCTATTTTCTTCATTTTCATCTGTATAATACACCTTGAATAAAGCAGATGAAGTTCCCAATAATAATATAGTAACAAGTATGGAGCTTAATACATTGCAGATTTGAAGAACACCATAATCAGCTGGTGTTAGAAAAGTAGTATATAATGGTAACAATAATATTGAAATAATCTTAGTTCCAATATTGCCTAGACCATATATAATAGAATGTTTCCCTAATTTAAGTACTGCTTCTTTAATCATAAAGTTTCACAATAGACCGTTCAATATCTTCAACTACATTTTTCCAATTAAGTTTGGTAACAACTCTTCTATACCCGGCATCGGCAATTTCTTCTCTAAGTTTATCATCAGATAATAATTTTATTGCCTTTTCAGCTATATCCTCTACAGATAGAGGGTTTACCAAATATCCAGTTTTTTCATCGACTACAGCATCTACAGCACCTCCGGAAGCTCCTGCTATAACGGCCTTTTTACATGCATTTGCTTCTAGAAATACAATGCCAAATCCCTCAACATCATAACCTTCTTTCCTATTTGGCATTATAAACACATCACAGGCATTCTGATAATCATTCAATTCATCATCTCGAATATATCCTGCGAAAATTATATATGGATTTAAATTTAATTCGTCTGCCAATGTCAATAATTTTTCCTTATTCCTTCCTGCTCCACCAATCATATACTTTACATTAGGAATTTTTTGAATTATTTTTGGTAAAGCTTGGATTACCATATCATTTCCCTTTCTGGGAATAAGATGTGAGATAGAAAGTAATAACATATCCTTTTTATTTATATTATATTTCTTATAAATTTTTTCTTTGGAATCTGTAGGATAAAATTTCTCTGTGTCAGCCCCCAAATTAATAACCTTAATTTTAGTTTCCGATACTCCCAGATTCACAGCAATTGATTTGGTATAATGACTATTGGAAATGATAAGATCAGCATTATTTAAAATAAATTTTTGAATAAGATTAAAATTCCAACGTTCCTGATATTTCAGTAACTCGGTTCCATGAATATACACAATTAGTTTGTTATTAAACAATAATTTACCTAGAAGTCCAATCGATCCGGAATAAATATGCGTAGCACACTGAATGACAGTATTTTCATTACTTGAAATCATTTCGTTGAAGAAGACGTGCAACCTTGATGTCATTGATTTCAGTACTGTTCTAGTCATAATTAACAGAACAAAATATCGTAATGCAATTATTTTCTTTTTTGATTTGAAAAGTAATTTGGGTAAGATTGTCCAAACTGCTTTCATATATGAACAATCTTCATTCGAAATTCTGTTAACTTTAAAATCAAACTCTAATTTTCTTTTTGAATCATCTTTATCACAGAGCACACAAACATTACCTGAATTCCATCTATTAGCTAGCTGAAACATATAGGTTTCAATCCCACCTTCTATAGGTGGAAATCCTTTTGTAATAATTATTGAATCAATTCTACTCATAATATTTCTTCCACTAGTTTTCTAAATTCTTCTATTGATACTAATTTTCCCAGCAATAATATGAAGTTTTTTTTCTTAGATACATGATCAGATATCATTTTTCTCAAATATTTCATTCCAAAAAACTTCCGGCTGATGCTATTTTCTTCCAATAACACATCATTCAAATAGGATTCTAAATTATTAGAAAAGTAATCAGATCTGATCTCAAATATTGATTTCTGATTATAATGAAGCCTGGCTAACCGATAGTAAACAGAATAATATCTTTTCTGAAAAAAAGTCAGCAGATTGTAGGATCTATCCGGTAATGAGAAGAACGGAAATCGTATAAAGGGATTATAATTTATTTCCATCCAATAAACTTGTGGAATATACCTTGTAATTATTTCCTTGTGCAAGGGGTATGTTAAGTTATAAATTAATGGTAATTGAATTGTCTTCTGGATAACTCTAGAAGATGCAAATGGAGAAAACTCTCTAAGATTCCAATTACTTTTTTGAACCATTGAGCCCCAAATACTCATCCGTTCATACAAATAGAATAGGGTTAAAGCATCTCCAGAAAGCAAAGCTTGGTCACTAACTTCACTGATACCTTCATGTAATCTATCATTAAAGCTTGATTGGATATCATTATTCTTGATCTCAATTTTCCTTGTTTTTTTAAGCATAAAGTCTTGAATATCATTTCGTGAGAGATCGTGAACTTGTTTATGTAATTTTGGCCGGTAATATATTCCAGTTCCAATACCATTAAATTTTGGGAAGTGACAGTCTTCAATATTAGGAAAAGGATGAATTGCTCTCAGACTGGTAGTATCTCCATTTGCAGCAAATGAAAGTAATTTAGCATGCTTAATAAAAGAATCATCCCCACTTATCTGAGGTACAGTGTTTTCATGCTCTAAACTATAGATTTTTGCTATTTTCTGTGCAGTTCTTACCTCTGGATTTGCCGGATTTCCCATTGTTCTCGAAAATATTTTTTGCCGAATATTTCTTTTTGAAAGTATTAATCCAAGAATTGCTCTTGAATCTCTTCCCGCGGTTAGGTCCAAATAAATTTTGTCAGCACTTTTTGTTCTCAATTCAATTTCTTGTTGCATAAGTGAAATCGTTTCATCTACATTTCTTTTCAATTCTTTTTTATTATTGATATCAATTCTATTTTCATCTGTAATAAGTGGTTGATTTACAATTTTGCATTTGTTTCCTTTTATTGATAGAATTTCGGTAGGATGAATGCTGCAAATATTTTGAATTAAGCTTTTACCACGCAAAGACCAATCAAGAAATAATATTGAATAAAGACTTGTAGGATCGAAATTTATGGGAACTAAACCAGTTGCAAGAACAGGGATATCTTGAGTTGAAATAATTGTTGTATTATGTTTACTATAGTACTTCAATCTTCTCAAACCAAATATATCACTAAAAGCAATTACTTCATCATTTCTCTCATCAATAATAATAGCCGAAAAACAACCATTCATTTGTCTGGCAGAGTCTACACCTCCGGTTATCCATGTATCGTAAAGTTTTTCTGCAGGATTATCAGTAAATGGTAAGATTAAATTTCCATATATAATAATATGGATACTATTTCGAGAGAAAGTATGGAATAATGAGTTTGTTACTTTTTGGGAAGGTTTAATGATAAACCAACTTATATTCGATTTGTCAATTTTGTGTAGTCTGGTTTCTAAGTCGAAATCAAATTTCCTGAGACATTTTGATACTTTTTGTGATGTTTTTGAAATTATATTTTCAGTGTTGTTTTTTGATTTTATCAATAAAAATGAATACATAACTAGTTTAAGGAGACTGTCTTCCTATAAAGAAACTCTGTGACAGCAATAAACATTGCCCATATAAAATTATAATGATACTGTGTTAGTACAACACAAGCTAAACTATTTATAAATTGCCCTATAAAAACACTGAAAATAATAATTGAAATTGACTTCACGATGGGGTCGTTTGTTAGTTTTATAATGCAAATTAACTTCCAGAAAACCATAGTATACAAAATAAAGAATGTTAATAGTCCCAATAATCCCATTTTCCAATATATTGAAATATAACTATTATCCACTAGATTTTTAGCGTGACTAGTAAGAAGAGGGAAAAAAGCTGCATCTCCTAATCCTCTTCCTAAAAGAAATTCGTCTTTTGTAATGTCGAGTACCTTAAGGAAAGTGTAAATCCTGATTGCTAAGCTGGAATCAACTTCCCCTTTTAGCATATTTTCTGTTCGTTCCATAATAGCTTCAGTGTTTAATGAAATTCTATTGAAAACATATATTATGGAAGACAGTAATATGCAAAGAACTAAAAGCTTCAAGACACTTTCTTTGAAAGACGCTTTTTTACTTATAAGATCGAGAAAATAAAATACAACTACTGATGCTGCAGTCGCAATCCATATAGAACGTTGCATAGTTAACAATATTCCAATCGACATTATTACTATTGAAAAATAGTAGTAAATTCTTATAACTGTTGCAACACCTTTAAACCTTAGAAATGAAAGTGCAATAAGCAATCCAACCAAAATTACATTACCGAATCGTGTTAACACCCTTTCACCTTTAGTTATAAAGAGATACATCATGATAATCTCAAGTGATGCAATAGATGCAAGAATTATGCAATATTCGAAGATTTTTTTGATAAATCCAAGTTCTTTTTTTTCATCAAATACAAGAAGAAAGAAGTAATAAGTAATTGGATAAAATAAGTATTTAATTGTTTCGTCAATAAGAAAATCTCTATCATATCCCCTATACAATCCCCTAACAGCATTCAAGATTATTAAACCAAAGAAAATTAGAAAAATTATAAAAAAAGTATTATCATATTTAAAACCTTTCATAGTGTGGATAAATAAAATGAGTAAGATAAAAAAAGCTGTATATTGATTCACAATCACATAATTTGTATACCAATACGTTTGAGGAAACAACATCAAAAATAGTAGTACAAAATAGATTAACTTTTTTGAGTCAAACAATATTGTAGGAATATAAAAAACTAAAATTGGTAAGAATAATATTATGAAAAAAAACTTAGAATTTGTATGAAAAATATAAACAGTAAACGTAATTAAACAAAATAAGATTATATAAAGAACAATAATGTTCTTTTTAATTTTCTTCATTATACTATTTTTTTAGAGTTTGTTTTATTCGATCAATTTTTTGAAGATTTTTGTTTTCACTATTAATCTGTTTTAATATCTCTAATACAATCATACTACCAGAAGATAAGATTAATGCAAGAAGGAATGAAAAAACACAAATTCTACCTCGTTTTGGAGAAGTTCTTTTTCCGACAGGAATCGCATGATCAATAATTTCTAGTGTAGGTAAGTCTTTAACCTCTTCAATTTTTGCAGCCTCATATTCAGGATATAAGTATTTATATACTTTGCTCTCGATTTCAAATTGAAGCAATAATTTTTTATTTTCCATAGCAAGTTCTGGGATACTATCAAGATTGAGGATATATTTTGGATTTCCTATATTATCTGTATTTTCTAATTCGTTAATTTTATTTTGCAAGACTCCGATTTGGTCTTTAAATACCCTTGCATTCGGAGAGTCTGATCCAAAATTCTTCTCTGTAAGTTCCAATTCAATTTCTGCAGTTATTTTTTGCGCTACAAGATTTGAATAGTGAGATATCATTGCTGTAGTTTGTTCTTCTATCGATATTGTATTATGGTCTTTACTAAATTGCATTATTTTTGTTGCTAAGGATTCAATTTTAGACTTTTCTTCTTTTAACCTTTTCTCTAAGAAAATCCTTTTCTGTTTGCCTTTAGTTTTTCGTTTCCTGATACTATAATCCTCTAGTTTTTCCAGATAATGATTTGCTATCGTTGCGGAAAGTTCTTTTTCGCCTGTTGTTACGTTAATTGTTATTACGCCTGTTTCTTCGTTTATACCTATATCGGTAATATTTTTTACTAGTGATTTCACAGCTAATTCCATAGCTAAAATTGAATCAGACTCTTGTATTTTCAGATGTTCAATTAAATTAAATTTTTTTATAATATCTTCAGAGAATTCCCTGCTTTGCATTATTGTTATAAGATTTTGATTCTCACTGACTCCTCCACCAAGTATGGACGAGCCTAGTCCCAATAAAGACGAACTACCTAAAGAAAAACCACTGTTTTCATTATTTACTGATAAACAAGTTGTAGTAGATGTCCATGAAAAGGGCACAAGCAAGCTATATACAACTGCTGCTATAGAAACAATTATTGTCGTGAAAATTATAAATATTTTATGTTTGAGAATAAAATACGTTAGGTCTAATAAATCTATTTGCCTGTTTTCCATATATAATCCTTTAAATTCAATTTTATTTATATTTTTTAATGTGGTTTCTCTGTCAATTGAAAATATTATTACTTGTTATACTTCGTCTTCACTCCTATCCTTTCGCATTCATTGTATAGAGGACAGGTCGAGCACTTTGGATTGCGCGGTGTACAATGATTTTGACCAAAAGCTACCAAGTATGAATTGAACATTATCCAGTATTTTTCTGGCAATTTATTCCTTAATGCCATCTCTGTTTCAAATGGTGTTTTAGTTTTGACATAACCCAATCTATTGGAAATCCTGTGAACGTGCACATCAACACAAATTGCTGGTTTTTTAAAAGCTATTGCCCGAACCAGATTTGCTGTCTTTCTCCCAACTCCTGGTAACATAACAAGTTCATCGATCTCTTCAGGAACTTTATTGTTGAATTCTTCTTTTAAAATTTTTGGAAGCTTTTTCAAGTGCTTCGCTTTAATTCTGAAAAATCCAACAGGATATATAAGGTCTGCCAAATCCCCTTCGGAATATCTGTTTAAATCATCTGGCTTATGAATATTTTTAAATAACCTTTGTACTACCATTGAAGTGGTTTGATCTTTTGTTCTTGCACTCAATATAGTTGTTACCAGTATCTTAAATGAATCTTTTGTTTGAGCTTCAATAAGATCAACTACCGGTGCAGGATAACTCTTAAATTGTTTTTTTAGAATTCTGTAAATCTTATTTATATCCATTTATTAACCTTTTTGTATATTAAAAAATTGGTCGGGATGAGAGGATTTGAACCTCCGACCTTTCGCCCCCCAGACGAACACGCTAACCAAACTGCGCTACATCCCGACATCGGACATATTTGAGATAACACTGTTTACTGACAAGTTATTTTTAATCGAAAAATTGACATAATTAACAAAATTCCATTTCTGACTTATGAGGTAAAAATGAGTATTGTATCAGCATCAAATATTTATCACAGTTTTGGAATTGAAAAGCTTTTTCAATCATTAAATTTTTCTATTGAACATAATAGCCAAATAGGATTAGTTGGCAAAAATGGTAGTGGGAAAACTACACTTTTCAATATTCTTACTCAAAAGATGATACCTGATAAGGGTAAGATACATCGATCAAGAATAGCAAAAATATCCTATCTTACTCAAGAACCAGAGCTGGATGACTCTCTTACCTTAAAACAATGCGTATTTAAATCACGTCCCGATCATATAGAATTAAGTGAACAACTCAGAGAGGCTGAACTTCAATTAGCTAAGAATGATTCTCAGAAAAATATTGATCAATATGCAAATATACAACAAAAATTTGAACTTGCTGGTGGTTACCATTTTAATACTGAAATGAAATTGGTCCTTACCAGCTTGAATTTCCCACAAAATATTTGGGATCAAAAAATCAGTAAATTCAGTGGTGGAGAAAAAACCAGGATCCAGCTTGCTACAATCCTGTTGCAACCCTTCGATCTACTATTGTTAGATGAGCCTACAAATCATCTTGATATTGAAATGATCTACTGGCTTGAGAGATATCTTTCTTCCTTAGATAAACCGTATCTTATCATATCACATGACAGACATTTTTTAGATAATACCGTAACAAAGATAGCTGAGATCAGGAACTTTACAATTGACCTGTATACTGGAAATTATAGTCAATACAGAGACCAACTAACGATGCGGCAAGCCTTACAGGAAAAGACTTTTCGTAAACAACAGAAGAAGATCGATAGAATGGAAAAACAAATCGATCAATACCGGATCTGGGGTCGTGCAAGAGACAGCGAAACGATGTTTGCAAGGGCAAAAGAGCTTGAAAAAAGATTGGATAAGATCGAGAGAACTGATCTTCCCAAAAAAGAGAAAAATATCAAACTCAATTTTATTGCAGAAAAACGAAGTGGAAATGATGTTTATACATTTGACAATATGAGCTTCGGCTTTCCGGAAAATACATTAGCTTCCAATATAAATCTAAGAATTTTTTATCAAAATAAAATTGCAATTCTGGGAACGAATGGTTGTGGAAAAACCACCTTTCTGAAATTGTTAAACGAAAAGATCAAACCTCAATCGGGGCAGGTAAAAAAAGGTGCAAGTTTAGATATTGGATATTATGATCAAATGCACCTTGAATTGGATGATTCAATAACGGTAATGCAAACAATATGGCAGCTAGTCCCTTCTGCTCCTCAGGGTTATGTTTATTCCTACTTAGCTAAATACGGATTTACCGGAGATGAAGTAGAGAAGCAGGTGTACGTTCTTAGCGGTGGAGAAAAAGCCAGGCTATATTTAGCAAAATTGATTCACGAAAAACCAAATTTTTTAATTCTTGATGAGCCTACGAACCACCTTGATATTAATATGATCTCTTATCTTGAAGACGCACTGCAGGAATTTGATGGTACAATTGTATTTGTTTCACATGATAGATATTTCATTGAAAAAGTAGCTAAGTTAAAATGGATATTTACTGATAATACAATTAAAGAAACATCTCAAAAACTAGATGATCTTTTCTTCCAAAAAGAGAGAAAGATCAAGTCAGAAAATAAAAAACCAAAAAATAGTGAGAATCGAAAGATAAATCCTATCGTATTGAGTAAATTAACTTCTAAAATTGATGGGTTAACAGAAATACTTAAATCTAAAACTGAAAAATTAGAATTTTTTGAACTTGAATTTTCAAAATCTGAAATTTATAATGATCAATCAAAAGTAAAATCTTTGACAAACGATGTTAAGAGAACAAAAGATGAAATATCGGATTTAAAAGATCAGCTTGATAAATTGGAGAATGAATATTTGGAGTTAATATGAAAATAGGATTTACTACCTCTTTTCCAGTTGAAGTAGTTTTTGCTGCCGGACATACACCCATTGATATGAACAATATTTTTGTAACCGGCAATGCTTCAGATTTTGTGGAACAAGCAGAATTTGACGGATATCCACGTAATATCTGCAGCTGGATAAAAGGTATGTACAGCGTTGCTCTCAGCTCAGGGATGAATGCCGTGATAGGTGTTGTAGAGGGTGATTGCTCAAATACCCATTCTCTAATGTCAACACTTATTGATAAGAATATCGAAGTAATCTCATTTTCGTTCCCGCATACTAAAGACAGGAAGAAACTTGCTGATGAGATCGAAAAACTTGAGCAATACTTTGATGTGAAACATGCAAAAGTTTTAGAAGTAAAAACTCGACTTGATAAAATCAGGAAAAAATTGATCCGACTTGATAAGCTTACCTGGAATGAGAATAAAGTTACCGGACTGGAAAATCATCTCTGGCTGGTAAACTCATCAGATTTCAATGGTGATCCTGATGATTTTGAGAAAAGACTGGATGAATTCATTTTCGAAGCTGAAGGAAGAAAATCCATAAAAACTGATTTCCGGTTTGGTTTTCTTGGTGTTCCTCCCATTATTACAAATCTATATGATTTTTTGCTGGAGCATAAAGTAAATATTGTTTTCAATGAAATTCAACGACAATTCAGTATGCCTTATCTGGAGAAAGATATAGTTGATCAATATCTACGTTACACCTATCCATATAGCATTTTCGATAGATTGAAGGATATAAAAACTGAGATCAGCAATCGTAAACTTGATGCTGTTCTTAGTTACTCACAGTCTTTCTGTCACAGGCAAATTGATAGTATCCTTATAAAAAAATATGTTGATATTCCAGTCCTAACTATTGAAGGTGATCAACCGGGTGATCTGGATGCACGAACAAAACTCCGGATAGAAAGCTTTTTAGATATGCTGAAATACTAATGTAACTCAAAGCTCCGTCTTTGAGAAGTGAAAATGGAAAATAAAATTATTATCAGAGAGCCAAAAACAGAAGAAGAATTCCAGAAGTATTATGATCTCCGCTGGCGAATCTTACGTAAACCCTGGGATTTGCCCAAAGGAAGTGAACGGGATAAAATGGATGATGGAAGTATTCACATCATGGCAATTCTTGGAACAAAAATAATTGGTTGTGGTCGCGGACATTTCAATACAAAGAGCCAGGCTCAAATACGTTATATGGCTGTTGATGATGATTTTCAAAGAAAAGGGATCGGAACTGAATTACTGAGAATATTAGAAAATGAATTAAATAGAGAAGGAGCAGAAGAGATAATTCTGAAAGCTCGTAAAAAAGCTGTTTCACTTTATGAAAAGCAAGGTTATATAATTTATAAAGAAGGTGAAAATTTGTTTGGGAAGATTAAACATTATTGGATGAGGAAGAAAATCAATTGAAAAAAATAATTTCAATTTTATTATCTGTTCTTATCATTTCATCATCGTTATCATCTATAGAAGTTACTTTAATCAATGGTAAGATTATAACTGGTTCATTCATTAAACATGAGTATGAAGAAATATATTTATCCAAAGACAAAGAGTTGTACATTATCGGTGATGATGCAATATCAAATTTAAATTACGCCCCAAATGAAGAGAATCAACCAATTAAAAGAATTAATTATAATTCTTTTAAAAAAATTCGGAGAATTTACAAAAAAGATGTTTTAACTCATAATCCTGAAGCTAATCTGACTATCAAATCATTTTCTATGAATGATGAAATAATCCTATTTGAATATTATAAAATGATGAAAATTCAACTATTGAATGGAGACGTTTTCGTCGGGAGATTTTTAGGAGAAACTAATACAGAAATTAAGCTGTTAACACTAAATGAAAAATCATTTATAAAGCAAAATATTCAGCATATCTGGCAACTAACTGAAAGTGAAAAGACTGGAAGAAAAGCTGGTGGAATTGTTGGAGGTCTCATAGGTATTATTATGGGTTTAGCCACTGCTGCTTTTATTAGTTTAGATGATGATGGCTCTCACAGTACAGAAGCAACTCTAGTAATTCCAATATTCACAGTAATTGGAATTGGTTCAGGTTGTTTAGTGGGAAGTTTAGCAGGTTCTCTGCTTGCAAACAAAAAATTAGTTTGGAGTAGAAATTAAGTAATTAACGAGGAAAAATGAACATTGATCTATTAATCAAAAATGGACTAGCTCTCGAATATGATAAAGAACCGACAATAAACAGCATAGCAATTTTAAACGGTAAAATCCTGGATATTGGAAAGGACTTAGAGCAGAAATATAAAGCCAGCCAGATAATAGACGCAGCTGATAAAATCGTAATGCCCGGTTTTGTGAATACTCACTCTCATGTGGCAATGAGTTATTTCAAAGGTCTGGCAGATGATCTTCCCTTGCAGGAGTGGCTTTCAAAGCACATCTGGCCGGTTGAAGCAAAATTCTTATCAGCAGAATTCGTTGAAGATGCTGCTTTGTATGGTTGTGCTGAAATGATAAAAAATGGGATAACAACTTTCAGTGATATGTATTTCTTTGGAGATCAAACAGCAAAATCAGCAGAAAAAGTTGGAATCAGAGCAGTGTTGGGAGAAGGTGTATTGGATTATCCGGTTGCAAATTATCAGAATGCAGATGAAATCTTTGCCTACATAAAAAAGATGCATCACAAATATCTTAAGAGTGAATTAATCGATTTTGCAGTTGCACCTCATGCCATTTATACTTGCGGGAAAGAAAACTTGATCAAAGCAAAAAACTTAGCTCAAGAACTTGGAATCCTGCTTCATATTCATCTTTCCGAAACTAAAAAGGAAGTAGCAGACTGCATTAACAAGACTGGTATGCGCCCGGTGGAATATCTTGATTCACTTGGATTCTTTGAAGGCAACGTGGTTGTTGCTCATGCTATTTGGCTAAATGAGAATGAGCAGAATATACTAGCGAAAAATAACACCTCTGTTTCTATTAATACAAGTAGTAATCTTAAACTAGCTTCCGGGTTCAATTCCTTTAGAAGTTATATTGAACATGGCATAAATCTTAGTCTGGGAACTGATGGCGTGGCCAGTAACAATAACCTGAGTATGCTCCAGGAGATAAGCCTAACCGCTAAATTACAGAAAGCCCTAAATGATGATCCAACCTTCCTTCCTGATAAAGATATGATAAAAATTGCTACAATTGGAGGAGCAAAAGCTTTGCATAAAAGTAATCAAATAGGATCATTCGAGATTGGTAAAAAAGCTGATATTATCTTGATTGATGTAAATAATATTGAAACTCAACCGATGTATGATCCATATTCACAACTTGTATACTCATTATCTTCAGAACAGATCAAAGATGTAATTATTAATGGGAAGATCGTAATGAAAAATAGACAATTAATTAATATCGACGCAAAAGAATTGATTGAAAAAGCAAAATATTATCAGAAAAAAATAATTAAATTCAATAGCATGAAATAAAAAAATAGCGGAGAGTGGAACCCTCCGCTATTCTGGCTATCACCACAAATACTTCAAATCTATTTGCCAACTGTTAAAGTTTGTAAAATCATAGGCGAAATTAACATCGATTTTTACACATTCTATAGGTGAAATGGTTGTACCAAACGCAACGTATCGATCTGTTCCCCATCTACTGAATTCGTTATTTTCGAAATATTCAAGTTCCTGCCTGATCAATTTCAAACCCATGCCACCATTAAATTTAATAGTTTCATTTAATTTATAGCTTACCCCAAACGGAAATTCAACTGCTGCTTTCCAATCTTTGATCTTAAAAATGTTATTTTCATTTACGGAACTTGAATCAGTATAAGTAGTATCAGGCTCTATGTGTTGATCATATTCAAAACTATAATAAGATTCATCTCGATCGGTTTCACCATACATCCCGTATAATTTTAACCCATAGAATATATTCCATTTCTCTTTGGTTAAAGTTTTTCCAAATCCTAAATTTATGGAATATATATCCATGTCTTCCATTTTATTATTTTCGGATATGTCTTTATTTTCATATTCTAATTCACCATTATAATATCCTAACCGTTGTGCATATATCTCTTGTATAAATTCAGTTGATTGCTGAATATAATGCGACTCTATAAAATAACGATTTCTTTTTCTTCATTGTTCGTCTCCAACAAAATTGCAATCCCCATATCTTCAGTATTAGTTACATTTTTAACTGAATTTTCATTAATAGTGCGTGAAAAATCATCATAGGCTGAATTCCTCTGATAATCGCGTTTATGAATATCAAAATCTTCAATATCAGCCACAGAATACATTAATGAGATATCAGTTTTATGGTTAGATCCAAAGCTTAAATTAATCCCTGTTGATATGAAATCACTATTAAAGTCAATATTATCCAGTTCCTCATAAATAATCAAATCTGAATTTTCTATCTCAAGACTCTCATCATCAATATCTTTCCAATTAACTCCATATTTGAAGAAACAACCTAGATGAAAACTATCAGTTAATTCATAAGATAATGAATTATTTACAAGAGAAGCACCATATTCTCTTCCTACAAATTCTGTTGATCTTCTACTATAAAGGTCATTCAAATAAATGCGTGGTTCATTATCATCACTTGCGATATCTGCATTAATTCTGATACTTAACTTACGAGATAATGGCATTATACTAAGATGGATATTTTTTGCACCGTACCAATCATAACTAGGTGAGTTATAATTATTAAATACCTGCACATATCTGCTTTCAAACTCACTGAGATGCGAAGGGAATAGTTCAATGTCGGTTTCAGTATCAGGTACCAGATATTCAAAATAGCTTCCCAGCCCATTAATTCTTACGCTTGCACTCAAATTCATAATTAATCCTAAGACGGCAATGCTTAAGAGAACTTTTGTCATTTTCATTTTACCTCCAGTTTTAAAAAATTTTGTTTTTTCAAATATAAATCTAATTCAAGTTTTTTTTATCTCCTTATTCCATAATATTTTGTCAAGATAATCGTGAAATATCTTTCTTCATTTAAAAAATTCTAATATCAACTGTGTTTAAGTATAACGAGTGAGTTTGAGTTTAATTTACTTTATTAAACTTTCTTTTCCTTAATTGCGGAATTTGAGAGATAAGCAATCCGGAGACAACTACAACAATTCCAATTAACTTCTGAATTCCTAAAATCTCATGAAGAACAAAATAAGCAATAATAGCTGTAAACACAGGTATCATATTCGAAAAGATATTTGAATTAATCAAACCAATCTTTTTGATAACATAAGTTTTCAGGATAAAAGCCAAGGTTGAACCAAATACCGCTAATCCTAAAATTGGTATAAAGTCAACCGGCTGAAGAGATGCTAATTTATTTCTTTCAAAGATAATAAATAACGGCAGCAGGTATAACAAGCCAATAAAATTCTGGTTCTTTACAATTGTGAATCCAGAATATTTTTTTAAAAGTTTTTTTACCATGATACCGTATAAATTCGCTGACATTACAGCTAACAATAGAAGCAGAATTCCAATGGTAGATCCCTTACTGGAAAAATCATTAGATATCACTATTATTACACCGATAAATGAAATAATTAAGCCTGAGATATTGAATAAAGTGATCTTTTCTTTTGCCAGGAAATATGTAAATACAGGCGTAAACAAAGGAATTGTTGCAACTATTAGAGCTCCTAAAGTTGAACTTACATATTTCATCCCATAACTTTCAAACATAAAATAGCAAAATGGTTGTAGAAATGAAAGTAACAAGAATATTTTAAAATCTTCTTTACGAATTTTTTCTTTCTTGTAGATGAATTGCGATGTGATCAACATTAAAATTGCTGCTATCACCAGTCTGAAGAAAATAATCGAGATAGCATCAAACGCTTGAAAAGCTTGTTTATACCACACAAAACTCGCCCCCCAAAAAAGAGTTGCTAAAAGTGCTGCTGCGTATACAAACAATTTATTCTTCATTTTCCCTCATTTAATTCTGTGAAACTTTCAAGAGCTATTTGTTTGTCAATTTATATGAAAATCTTCTTAATTTGTTTTATACAGAAGATATGTATCTCTTGACGATTGATTCTTATCTATTAATTTGTCGAATGCATAATAAGCTATAAGGAGAGAAAAATGAGAAAAGTAATATTCTTAATTTTATTATTCACTTTTACATTCAGTTCATTTTGCTGGGGACTAAAAATAGGCGGGAAAGAACTTCCTGACAAAATGAAAGCTGGAGAAAATGAACTTTCCATCAACGGTGCAGGATTACGTAAGAAGCTTGTGATCAAAGTTTATGCTTGTGCACTTTACCTCATGGAAAATTGCAAAGATGAAAAAAAGATCATCGAAGCTGACGAGCCAATGGCTGTTAAAATGCACTTTATCTACAAAGCAGTTAATCCTTCCAAACTTATTGAAGCCTGGAATACTGGTTTTAGCAAAAGTGATACATCAAACATAAAAAAAGAGATTGATGTCTTTAATTCCTACTTCACTCAAGATGCTGTAAAAAATGATATTTATGATATTGTTTATGTTCCTGAAGTTGGAACATCAGTATACATGAATAATGAACTAAAAGGAACCATTGCAGGATTTGAATTTAAAAAGGCTGTTTTCTCAATTTGGTTAGGTGAACAAACTGAACTTCCTAAACTGAAAAAGGCAATGTTGGGATTATAGGATTATATTTATAGAGACAGACGGAGATTTTTTTGAGTAATAAGGTAAAACTGATAAAATGCCGTACCTGCGGTAAAATGGTAAGTTCTAAAGCAAAGCGTTGTAAGTATTGTGGCACTGTACTCAGAATGTCTTTTGTGGGAATTATAATCACACTCGGTTTTGTTTTATCTATTATTGCCATAATCTTGCTTGGAATATTTCAAGGTTAATAATTAAAATTTAAGTACTTGATTAACGAAATGTTAAATTTGAAATAAGGAATAATAATAATTTTTTTTACTATTACAAATAGGAGTATATAATGGGAGATGGAATAATTTTTGGGAATAAAATTTTTGATATTGTATTTGTTGCTTTGTTCTCAGCACAAGCATTAAAAGTAATATTAAGCCTTTTTACAGAAAAAAAATTAAACTTTCGCAGATTTTTAGATACTGGAAATATGCCAAGTTCACATACATCTTCAGTTGTATCATTAACAACAGCAATTGGCATAAATGAAGGAATTCAATCATCTCTTTTTGCACTTAGTGTTGTATTTGCAGTAGTTGTTATGTATGATGCAACTGGTGTTCGCAGAGCAGCGGGTAAACAAGCTTCCGTACTTAATAAAATTGTTGATAACATAAAGAAACGTGAGGGCTATGTCATTTTAGAAGGAAATCTTAAAGAACTATTAGGCCATACTCCCCTAGAAGTGTTTGGTGGTGCAGTTCTTGGTGTTATCGTTGCATTCTTAATGAGTTAAAATAAACCACTTTTTAAAATAATTTCTTACTTATACATTAATATTATTGACACATTGTCTTCCCCTTCCCGAATTTGCAAAAAAAAGTATATTGGAAGAATAATATGGCAAAAGATTTTAATGCAGAAAAAAATTATCAGACATCCAAGCAAAAAGTAGGTTATACTGCTCGAAATATAACGCCGCCAAAAACCTATAAAGAGCTCGGATTTATGAGCGGATTGGAAGTTCATCAGCAACTAAAAACACAAGAAAAATTATTTTGCAGATGCCCGGCAGGATTGTTTAATAAATTTGACGATTATGATGCAGAATTGATCCGTCATATGCGCCCCACTCTTTCTGAAATGGGAACCTATGATGGAACTGCTTTAATGGAATTCCGAACTAGAAAAAATATCATTTATCGTATTAATAATGATACAACTTGTACTTATGACGTTGATGATACACCACCATTTCCAATTAATAGAGAAGCTCTTGATTATGCTATACAGATAGCTTTAATATTAAAACTTAATATCGTTGGAGAATTGCATATAACCAGGAAACAATACCTTGATGGAAGCATTCCAACCGGATTTCAGCGTACTGCAATAATTGGGATTGAAGGAGTAATTCCTCTTAAGAAAAAAAAAATCAGAATTATCCAGCTTAGTATAGAAGAAGACTCCTGTCGTGAAGTATCCGACATTGGTCATGAGAGAACTTACCAGACAGATAGACTGGGTATTCCATTAATTGAAACCGTAACTTATCCCGATATGATCACACCTGATGAAGTTCTGGAAGCTGCACAGTACATTCGCTTCTTAAATAGAAGTTCCGGGAAAGTTAGAGTTGGAATTGGTGCTGGAAGAGAAGATGTAAATGTAAGCATAAATGGTGGAACCCGAATCGAGATAAAAGGTGTTTCACATAATAAATGGATACCGGAATTAACCCATAATGAAGCTTTCCGTCAGAAAGCACTTCTAATGATCAAAGATATATTAAATAAACGTATTCCAGATATAAATAAATGGAATCCAACTTTTAAAAATGTTGATTTTGATGTATCGGACATTGGTTATGAACCAATAAAAAATGCGATGAATAATGGGTGGAAGCTTGTTGCTTGTAATCTCCCGGATTTTAAAGGAATCTTATCACATTTTCTTCAGCCGGGAAAAACTTTCGCTGACGAAATTGAGAATAGACTAAAAGTAATTGCATGTCTCGAGAAACCAAATTGTGTACATTCAGAAGATATGAATCATGTGTTCAGTGAATCACTTTTAAAACAGCGTTCGAAATTACTTAAATGCAAAGCAGATGATGCTCAAATAGTTTTTTGGGCTTTAGATGAAGATGTGCAAACTGCTTGTGAAACTATTGAAGAACGGTGTAGAATGGCATTTGACGGTGTTCCAAATGAAACTCGTAAAGCATTTAAAGATGGAACCACAATATTTGAACGTGTTCTTCCTGGAGCTGATAGAATGTATCCTGACACAGATTCTGCTCCAATACCAATTGAAGATAAATACATTAAAGATTTGGGAAAAGATCTTCCTGTAGACCTTAATATCAGATTTAAACAATTGAAAAAATGGCAGGTTCCTGAAGATTGTTTTCACTATATACTCAGAAATAATCTCGCACCTGAAATAGAACGGATCAATAAAGACCTCAAGATCGATCCAAAATATGTTGCTACAACATTTGCACATACCCTAAAACATATTGAAGGGCAATTTATTCCAGATGTTCCCTTTCCATATTCAAAAATATATGATATGTTCAAATTCATTCTAGAGAAAAAGCTTTCTTTTGATATTGTAAAATCTATTTTACCAATAATTTATCTCTATTCTCAAATGGATTTTGAATCAGTTTTAAATTCTTTAGAATTTGAAAAATATAAAAAAGAAACGATCTTAAAAAATGTAAGTAGCCTTCAAACAATGTTCCCAAAGATCAATAATTCAAAGAATCCTCTAGCTCCCGAGAAATGGATCATGGGAAATTTGCGTCCGATCGCTCTGGGAAACATACCTTTAAGGGAGCTTAATGAATTTGTGCGGGAATCATTATCTGATGGAGGTGCCAAATGATAGATATCTTTAAAGGTTATAAAGGTGATTCTGTTGAAATCCTTAAGAAGTACCATATTCGTGTTTGGGGAGATGTTGAAATAAAAACAACTCGAGGAGATTTCAGTGGAATAATTCTACCTCGTTCTGAAAATGATGATGATAAACATATTGTTATTAAGCTTGTTACAGGTTATAATATTGGGATAGACACAGGAACAATAATCGACATGAAAGAGATCGGTTATAAAGAAGCACATTATAAAATACCTGAAAAAGAGTTCCCCTATACAGAAGGATTACCCAAAGTTAAACTATTTGGAACAGGCGGTACAATTGCTTCCAGACTGGATTACAGAACTGGGGCAGTAATCCCTGCTTTCTCTCCCGGAGAATTATACGGAGCAGTTCCGGAGCTTGCTGATATTTGTAATTTGGAGACTGAAAAACTTTTTGCTGTTTTTAGTGAAAACATGGGTCCAGAGCAATATAAAGCTTTAGCCATAGCTATTGGAAAAGAGATAGAGAAAGGGATCGATGGTATTATTATTGGGCATGGAACAGATACTCTCCATCACACAGCAGCAGCTCTTTCCTTCATGATCCAGAATTCTCCTGTACCGATCATTCTGGTTGGTTCACAACGTTCATCAGACCGTCCTTCTTCTGATGCTGCTTTAAATCTTATGCATGCTGCAACAGCTGCAGCTAGATCTGATATAGCAGAAGTAATGGTTTGCATGTTCGGTCCAACTTCTGATGAATATGGACTTTTACACCAGGGAACTCGTGTAAGGAAAATGCATTCTTCATATCGTTCTACTTTCCGTACAATTGGAGACGTACCAATTGCAACTGTAACGCGAGAAAAAATAACTCCGATCAAAAAGAATTATAATCGCAGAAGAAATGATAAAAAGGTAACTATTCTTCCATACTTTGATGAAAAAGTAGCTTTACTTTATTATTATCCAAACATGCACCCGGATATAATCTATTCACTTATTGAAAATAAATATAAGGGAATTATCATAGCTGGAACAGGACTTGGCCATGTAAATAAACCTTTATATCCGGCTATTAGGAAATGCACTAAATTAGGTATACCCATTTTTATGACCGTACAAACTCTATGGGGTTATGTTCATATGTTTGTTTATGATACAGGTCGAGACCTTATGAATTATGGAATAATTCCTACCGAAAACATGCTGCCTGAAGTAGCTTTTATCAAACTCAGCTGGGCTTTAGGGCAAACCGACGATCTTGATAAAGTTCGTGATCTTATGCTTACGCCTATTTCAAATGATATAACTAAAAGAGAACCTTATAATGGTTATCTGATCTATCAAGGCGGAATCCCTGAAGTTGAAGAATTTATCAAAAAAGTACACAAATAGAAGTGAAAAACGAACACCCTTAAATTCCCCCTTACAAAGGGGAACAAATTTGGGATAAAGGAAAATTATGCTAAAAAGATTTATAAAATATTATAAGCCTCACAAGTTTTTATTTATTCTGGATATGGTCGTTGCTTTTCTGGCAGCGATCCTGTCTGTATTTACACCAATGCTAACGCGTACTTTGCTTAAAGTTCATATTCCTAATAAAGATATAAATGGGATATTTACATTACTGGCGATAATGTTTGGGATAATAATCTTCAAATCTATGTTCACTTATATTCGAATCCGTTGGGGTCATGTGATGGGAGTACGCATGGAATCCGACATGAGATCAGATATTTTTGCACATTTACAGAAATTATCTTTCAATTATTTTGATAATGTAAAAACCGGTCATATCATGTCACGGATTTCCAATGATCTAAGCTTGATCGCAGAAGTCGCACATCACGCACCAGAAGATCTTATAATTTCTGTTTTCATAATCATAGGCTCGTTTATTGCGATGTTCTATTACAATACTTCACTTGCTATTATTGCCTTGATACCTGTTCCACTTCTGATAATATGGGGATTAACAATGGGTCGTCGTATGAAGGGTGGATTCAGGTTAGTAAGAAAGAGAATAGCTGACATTAACAGTACTGTAGAGAATTCTGTTCAGGGAATTAGAGAGGTCAAATCATTCACCAATGAACATCTGGAAATAGAAAAATTCGGGCATATAAATTTCACTTTTCAACGGGCTAAAGAAAAAATGTACAAGATCATGAGTACTTATTTTGCCGGAATGACTTTCCTTACAGATTTCTATTATTTGATTGTGATCGGTGGTGGAGTTATTCTAATATATCAAGGTAAAATAGATGTGATAGATCTACTTGCATTCACCCTTTACGTAAATTTTATTTTAAGACCTATCGAACGTCTGGTTCATTTTACAGAACAGTTTCAGCAGGGTTCTGCGGCTTTTGAGCGTTTTATAGAAATCATGGATATTGAGCCGGATATTAAAGACATAAAAAATGCACTTTCGCTCTCTAATGTAAAAGGATTTATTAATATTGAGAATATAACATTTAAATACAGATATTCAGATGAATGGGTATTGCAGAATATCAATATGTTGATCCCAGCTGGGAAAACAATTGCCCTGGTGGGAGAATCAGGTGCAGGGAAATCAACTATTGCATCACTTATCCCCCACTTTTATGAAGCGCAACATGGATCAATCTCCATTGATGGACACGATATCATGGAAATTACTCAAAGATCATTAAGGAAAAACATTGGTATAGTCCAGCAGAATGTGTTTCTATTTGATACTACGATCCGTGAAAATATCCTTTATGGCAATCCTGCCGCAAGTGAAGAAGAAGTAATTGAGGCTGCGAAAAAAGCCAATATCTTAGATTTTATACTATCTCTTACAAATGGATTTGATACTCTCACCGGTGAGCGAGGAGTAAAACTCTCTGGTGGTCAAAAACAGCGAATTTCTATTGCCAGAGCTTTCCTGAAAAATCCTCCAATTCTTATTTTCGATGAAGCTACATCTTCTTTGGATACTGAATCGGAAGCATATATCCAAAAGGCAATGGAAGAACTTTCCCAAAATAGAACAACTGTTATTATTGCTCATCGCCTTTCAACCGTTAAAAATGCTGATCTGCTTTATGTGCTCAACAAGGGTAAGATCATTGAGCAGGGAACACATCAAGAACTATTGGATAAACGTGAGTATTATTATAACCTGTACTCAAAAAACATGATCCGCTAAAGAATGCTGAGAATAATCTTTTTTGCTGATACACATCTGGGAGTTGATTACCCGATCAAACCCAAAATTATACAGCGCAGAAGAGGAATACCGTTGGACCTTGACTGAAACTCATTTCCACATTCTTCCCACTCGACCAATGGTGAGAATTGATATTACAAAACTAACTGAAGATGAAGAAGTTCTGCGCAATCTCTTGGAAGTCGAACTCAGCAAGATAGATCAGAATTCTGTAGTAAGATTGCGTTGTGAAATCCCACAAACCAGAATACTTATAAGTGCTGAATTATTAAGAGAATTGACACCTGAAACGATGACTCTATCATTGGCTCCAGTATATAAGAAGAGAAAATAATGGATAAGGTTCAAAAGTCAAAAAGATACCAACGAATCATAACACAAATCGAAGAATTAATTCAAAAAACAATTGATCCATTGGCACGTATGAGCACAATAGCAGCAATTTTGCATCATAAATTTGATTACTATTTTTGGACTGGATTCTACCGGTTAGTTGAGGGAGAATTAACAGTTTGTTGTTATCAAGGCAGTGTAGCCTGCCTTGTTCTTGCTAAACATACAGGTGTATGCTGGGCAGCAATTGATAACAAGAAAACTCTAGTAATCCCAGATGTTAAGAAATTCTCCGGTCACATTGCCTGTGATAGCAGATCAGCTTCGGAAATTGTAATTCCTATTTGGAAAGGTAACATTATCGTGGCAGTTATGGATGTTGATAGTAAAGAGCTAAATTCTTTTGATGAAGTTGATGTTGAATATTTGGAAAAGATCGTTAAGTTGATTTTCTAATAATGTCTTCCTTAAAATCATTTCTACTGAAAGGTTTTCCATCTTTATAGATAACTTTTAATTTAGGTTTTTTAATAGCATCCTTCATCAGTTCAGGATAATCTCCAAACTCACTCTTTTTAAATTCCCGAATCGGTAGTATCAACCTTCTAAATTCTTTTACAGCTATTTCTTCTGGATTCAAACAATTCCATTTTTCCAAGGATTCCTGCTTAATAAATTGATCGATTTCAGGAAATTTATCCAGCTGGAACTGCCAGTACAACCAGAAAAAACGATACAAAATTTTACGAAGTGGTTTAGCACTGCCTATATGCACAAAAAAGATTTGTTTTAATCTTTTAATCTTATAAAAAAATGGAAACTTTATATACTCATATTTCCCCTTTTTTATATATTTCAAACTTGGGTGCCAAGTGTGTATATAACCTTCTGAATTAGTTTCGCTACCATTCTTTACATGAAACAGATCACCAGCAAAACTGATCGTGATAGGGTATATTAGATAGTGTTTTTTTATATTCAATTTTAACAGATATTCTCGAAGATTTTTTATGTTCCTCTCTTCTGAAGTATAGGCGATAAAATCAGAATCCCAACGGAAAATCCATCGATAAGAAGTTAGTGCAAGGGCATAATTACTGACCTTACAGATGTCATTAGATATTTCATTAACTACAATGAGCTTGAATCTAAGTTTCTTACGTATTTTCTCAATTTCATCCAAAGTGCGATCAATTGAATTATTATTCACGATAATCACTTCGTCAGCAAATTTATTTATTGAAAGTAAAGATTTAGCAATCCATTCTTCTTCATCTCTCACCCGAATCATTATGCTGATGCCATTTTCCCTTTTTACATTAGGTATTAAGAACTGAAATAAGCTTGCTGGATATGAAATAATAAACTTAATATTTTGCCGTAAAGTATATTTATGTTTAATCATCTGAAACCTCTTGGAATAAACTAATAATTTCATTTAACTCATCAGTTCTATATATAAATAATTTTTGTAATCCTTTGAACAGGACCAGGTTAAGCTTATCATCAGCTTTCTTATCCTGTTTCAGAATAGATTCTCCATTTCTCATGATCTCAGGAAGATATTTAGAATTGAATGATACTGGAAGTGCAAATTTTTCTAATCGTTTTATTATCATTTCAAGAATCTCTTGATTAATAAAACCCCTTTTTAAACTAAATATCGCTGCGGCTCGAATACCTACAGCAACTGCAGTTCCGTGTGATATTTCATAATTTGATATTGATTCTAAAACGTGGCCAAAAGTATGTCCCAAATTTAATAATCTTCTCGAACCTTTATCGTACAGATCATGCTCACATAGTTCAAGTTTAGTTCTTATCGCCTCCTTAATGACTCCCTCCATATTATAATCTTCTGTAAGAAGGTTTTGTAAATTTGATTGTTGTAAAAAAGACATTTTAATAATTTCAGTAATTCCATCTTTATATTCTTTGGTGGGAAGAGTCTTAAGAAAATCTGAACTAATGATCACTTCTTCTGCCGGATAAAAACTTCCAATTCCATTTTTAATATGTTCGAAATTGAATCCAGTCTTCCCACCAATCGCAGCATCAACCATACCTAGCAACGTTGTAGGTATCAAAACTAATCGGCACCCACGTTTATAAGTGGAAGCAGCATACGCTGCTATGTCAGTTGTAACTCCTCCTCCAATAACACAAATTATACTGTTCCTATGTACTTTATTTGTATGAAGAAATTTATAAATTCTTTTAAGATAATCGATATTTTTAGTATCTTCATTAGCGTTGTAAATGAAAATCCTAGTTTGATCCTTGATCATCTGAAATAATTTCTCATAAAGTTTTTTTACTTTAGAATCAATAATAAAGACATGATTTTTCCCAGTTTCATTCACATTTATTAAGTTAGAAATATACTTAATATTCATATTATTATTTATAAATTTTAATTTCATTTTTCCTGTCTTTCATCAGTATCTTAAACAAATTTTGTATTTGTTCATCTCTTCTCAAGATTAATAATACCAATACAATAATCACTGCAAATATAGCAGTTTTAATTATAAATAGATTCAAACTTAATAGTAGGCAGTTATTGATAATAGTTGCGCTCATAAGGATAAATAATCCCAAAAAGATCAGGAAAATTGGATATTTAATTTTATACAAATATGTAGCCATGGAATAGTTAAAAATTACTATGAAGAGATAAGCTACGATAGAAGCAATACCAGCTCCAAAAATTCCAAATCTAGGAATAAGAATAAAGTTTAATGCAATATTCAGAAGCGATCCCAGTAGAACTGCTAATGTAATATTTCCTGCTTTCTTTCTAATATAAAAATTAATACAAATTATATTGAATATGCCATGCAAAAATGAAGATATCACACCAGCAAAAACAATTTTATAAGATTCCAGGTAATTCGAATCAATAATAAACCGGAAGATTTCTTGAGAATACAAAATAATCAAAGCTCCAAAAAGCGATCCAATAATTATGTAATACTTAAACATGTTTTTATTCAATTCTTGTGCTTGTGGCTGCCTGGCAATCTTCATGGCGTATGGCAAATAAACTAAGCTAATAAGCGTTACAACAAAGTGCATGATCATCCCAATTCTATAGCCGGCAGAATAAATACCTACATCATACATGGTTTTAGCAGAAAGATATGTAAGCATATAACGATCTGAAGCCTGCAAGATAAGCATAGATATGGTTCCAGGTATCATGATAATGCCAAATTTTAACATGGATGCTGTAATTTCTAATGAAAAATATTTTCTATCTACCGGTGGGATCTGCATTTTTTGCATTATTTTTAAAATCTGACTAATTCCAATTAAAGAGGCAATTACTGAAGCAATTGCCAGGAAAATAAAATAATACTCAACAGAAAATTTATTCTTTAAAGAAAATAAGATTATTAATAATAATACAATGATGTTCTGAATAGCACTAATTATGGCGTAATGCCTTGACTTCTCCATAATATTTAGAAGACTGAGTGATATAGAAAACAACATATTAAAGAATAGAATAATAGCAATACAATAAAATAGATTGGAGTAATTAATTGAACGAAGAACTAGCTGAGAAAGCTGAACTCTATAGATGATTATCAAACTAGATAAGATCAAACCTACAATTATTAGAACAATAAGAATTGAAGAAATTAAAGAAAATTTATAGGAATTAGAATCTACATCATAAAAATGTGAGAATAAAGCCTGGTGAATACCAAGAAGATATATTAAACTAGCAAATGAGAAAAAGATCATCAAATTTGTATAGATAGCATATTCTTCCGGTAGCATGAAATGCGTAAAAATTGGTAATAAGATTATTAGCAGAATTTTATTAAAAAAGTTTCCTGCAGCGTATTCTATAGTCTTCTTAAAATACTGGTTCATTTATTCAAAACACTTTTATACATTTGTAAAGTCTCTTTTGCAATCACAGACCATACAAAATTTTTCTTAATATGATCACTAAGCTGTGATGATCTTGGTTTGTTCAGTGCTGTTTGTATTGCTTTTTGAATCGAACTTACTAAATGAGGATTAGGATATTCAGCAAGATCACCAAAATATTCTTTAGTCCCCCCATTGGGTGTTATTACAATATTTGCTCCAGCAAGGCCTGCTTCCAGAGCTGATCTTCCGGGAGTTTCATATTTTGTAGGTAAAATAAAAGTATGACAAGCAGCATAGGCAGAAGCAAATAGTGGATCATCATGATTCAACCACTCTATTAATTTAATGTTCTTGCTCTTATTAATTTCAGCTCTACACCATTCACCTTCCTGATTATGCAAAATATCAGCAATAATTACAGATGGATGATCGATTTGCTGCAAGGCACTGATTACTTTTACTCCATTCTTCCTTTCTGCTCCCAAATGTCCTACATAAAGAATAAAATTTTTCAAACCATATTTTTTTTGGAACAAACTAGAGCTCGCATCAGCAAAACGTTTTTCTACTCCGTTATGGATCACCTGTATTTTATTTTTATCTACTCCCATACCCTTAACTAATAGATTACCTTCATCAACTGTATTAGGAAGGACCTTTTCAGCATTATTGCATATTTGTTCAGTTATTCTGTAATCTGAAATTGAACGTACGAACAACTTATTCAAAGGTTTTTCTAAAGTCTGATATAGCTTGATTTTCCAAGCAGGATGATTACTGAATATAATCGGATTCACAACATACTTTGCACCATAAAGTTTAAGATTATTTGCAAGTGAAAAGGTGCTGGTATTAGATAAAAATATGTGAACAAGATCATCATCTGTTAGCTTCAAATTGAAATCCCACATATCGAAAAATTTAACATCAACTCCAAGTTTTTCCAACGCTTTCTTCAAATGTAATAGTTTGTAGGTTGGACCACCACGATTCAACATTATTGATTGATAACTGGCTAAATGTATTCTCATATATCTTCCTGATTATTTAAAAGTTTTTTTACTTCTTCCCGATTCATAATTATATAACATATCTCGCCAATGAAACTTACGAGTTCTTCTCAGATCTTTTTTTACTTTTACTTTTGAATGTTGTTTGAAAGAAATTTCATCAATTTTGATCTCTCTTTTTTTTGAAATTGTATATCCATCTTTTGTTGATATTTTAACGAATACATTTTGCGAATCATAATTTATATTAATTTTATTGTCTTTATAATTAAATTCAGGATTAAGTTTACTTCTTTCTCTCCACCATTCACTAAATTCTTTCATACTCATGTTACAAAAATTCTTTGAATTCACATGTTGAAAGATCTTATCAAAAATGTTTAGATACTTATGATGAGGATGATGATAAATTATAATAGGTTCTCCGGAAAGCTTTTTTTCTTCTAAAATATCTAAATAATATTGTAACATTTCATCTTCACTTAAATGCGAACGATGCAGCCTTCCTAAACTGATTGGATGAATTGGAATTTGCAGAACATTTGAAAATTCAGTATTGCAAAATGGATAAAATGGAAGATCATCATAGTCAAGAGTAAATTCAGAAGAGTATCTTAACTTCATTTTCTGTAGAGCTATATCCAGAGAAGTATTCCAAGCACCAAAAGGAGCAGCAAAGCCAGCAGCTTTAATCCCACATTTTTTTAACTTTTCATCCGCCCTCTGAATATTTTTGTAATTCTCCCCAATGCTATTATACACATAGTGTTTGTCACAATGTAAAGCCATTTCCTGATCTTTCATAGAAGTATAATTTCTTATTCTTTCATCTGATTCAGTATCTAAGAACCAGGTAGCTGAAATATTATTTTTTCTGCAAATTTTATACATTTCATCAGCATCTTCAATGGAACAGAAATCAGTATCAAGCCGAAAAATAAATACATTTTTGTCAATAAATGGCTGATGCCACAAATGAACAAAAGGTAGATCTCTTTTATGATGCAGATACTCTAAAGATAATTCAACGATCTTGCGAAGTTTACCTTTTGATACTGTGGAAACAATCTCAGAGGGAAGTTCTTTTCTCGACGTATAGAACTTCTTTCTTCTTGAATTCGTATTGAGAATCAGATCATTTACATTAAAGGGTAGAATTATGTTAATCCCTCGTTTTAATGAAGTAATTTCTAATCCTTGATCAACACTTCTCGTTTCTTTTGACTGGAAAATTTTTATCTTTGAATATATATCCACAATTCCAATTTGTGAAAAGGGAGTGCCTTGAGATGCATATAAAGAGTTAACTCGTTTCATTTTGTAAGAGAATCCATCAATTTCTGAATTATCAGCATAAAGCACTGCTCCACCAGAATCCAAAAATTTTTCAATAATTTTAGTTTCTTCGGAATTATGAGTTTCAGTAATAATTATCACTGAAAATTCATTGAGTAAAATCGGTTTTAATAAAGAGAATTTTGAAAAACTTACACCTATCTGTTTAAGAACTATCTCCCATCCAGGTTTTATGTAATCGATTCCAATTTTCAAGTTCATTTAAAATCCTCAATTATTTTTCTAAGCTGTTTTTCTCTGCTTTTCAAAGAAAAATTATCCAGGATATGTTTTCTGAATATTTTACCGCTCTTCATGCTTAGTGCTTCTTGAATTGCTTTAGCTGTGTCCTTGGGATCATTAAATGGAACATAGAAAGCTGATTCTCCAGCAACTTCAGGTAAAGCTCCTTTACTTGTAACAACAGGGATACATTCACAGAGCATTGCTTCAGCAAGCGATATTCCAAAACCTTCGTGAGCAGATACCTGCAAATACACCTTTGCTTCCTGCAAATACTTCAACAATGTATCATCTTTAACAAAACCAGTAAAAGCAACGTTGTCAGGAGCAATTGACCTGAGATATTCTATTGAATCATCAATATGTTTCCCAATCAATATGAATTCAATACCAGGAAGAAACTCAGCACTTTTTACAAATGTTTCCAATCCTTTACGCTGTAAATTTTCTCTGGTTATATTACCAACTGTTACTACAATATTTTTCTTATTTCCAATGGGATAAAATAAATCTTTTTGAACTCCATTATAGACTAATTTCAGTTGTTTAGTTACAAAATTATTCTCAATCTCTTGCCTATTTGAACGCGAAACTGCAAGTGTAAGATCTGCATTCCTGAGTATGTATTTTACTTTCTTGACGTTTCGTGGATTTAGCATTCCACCATAATCAATCTCAGGAACGTGTGCAACTTCATAACCACCAACCACAACAATGCTTTTCTTATGCAATAATCGGGCGAAAATTACAGCTATAAAAGCTGGAAGTTCAGCAAACCAACAATAGATGAAGTCTGTTTTACATGTTTCGATAAAAATATTGCAAGCTAAGATTACCAATTTAAATATATTTCTACTCTTTGGTATTTGAATTGTTTTAACAATTGCAAATTTATTTAATATTTTCCTGTCTTTGCGCACAAAAGTAGAATTGTAGGCTGAAAGGAACAGTATGGTTTTCTTCATATTAGAATTATCTGACAAGAACTATTTTCCCTTTTGAAGTTTGCCCTTCAGCGGCTGAAACAACATAGAAATAAATCCCTGAACTACATTTTTTCCCAGCTTTATTCAGTCCATCCCAGCTAAATTGTTCATATATATCTTTTTCCATTTCAATCACCAAGATTCCTTCCAGATCAAAGATTCTGCAATAAGTATTCCCCGCAGGCATAGTAATGGATCCTACATTCTCAATCCGCAAAAGTTCACCATTCTCAGGATAATAAGGATTCGGATATACTACAGTATCAAAAAGCTCAGTTTCCTGATTCATATCAGCGGAAATACCAATTTCTACGGAATTCATTCCGGAATTTGTTCCAATATATAATGTTCCGGTTTTCGCCTCATAAGCAAAAGTGGTAATTGTATTTGAAATCAATGGACTATTATCAGTAGTTATATTCGTGAATTTATCTCTACTGGTATCAAATATCGTAATTCCAGCATTCTGAGTTCCAATCCATAGCATCCCAAAGGGATCTGTAAAAAGAGCTGTCGGATAGGTCGGTATTGAACCGTAAAGTCTTTCCTGCCCTTCATAATACCAGTATTCAGGATCGGGGATATCCGCATTCCAGAACCACTCATTATCACTCCAGACTTTCTTCTTAATTGTTGTACCAAACCAGAACCAATCTATTCCATCGAACATGAAAAGCCCCGTGCCAGAAGCTACCCAAACTTCTTCAATTCCATCTACAATTCTAGATTCCATTGCATGGATCAAACCAGTTCGCAATTCAGATGAAGGTGGGTAAATCCAATCTTGACCATTAGTAACGGGATCAGTATCATTATCCCAATATTGTACTCCTTTATTAAGAGTTCCAAAAAATCTATAATTTTCTCCAATTAAGGACATAATATTATATTGGTTTTCATCAAATTCTGTTTGGAAAGTGTGAGAAATAGAGTCATTATTTACAGTTTCTGCAATGGCAACTCCACCCATATATGAAATCCACATCCTATCATTTTCTGGAGTTAGCTTAGTTGTATAAGATGAAGAGAGCCCCGTGAGAAATGAAAACTCATCCTGACCTTCATCTAGAATACTAATTCCACCATTACCAGGTGTAATAAACTGCCAACAGGAAAACCATTTTCTATTGCTACTATCGATAGCAATATCATATACGTTATTATTTCTTAATGCTGGGTATTTTTTAGATGTATAATTTTCCCAAATTTCCCCATCAAAACTACAAACACCTTTGGTTCCTCTTCCTAATTGCTGTAATCCATAATAACCTGATGCTAACCATAATTTATTGCCATAATCAATCTCTATATCGGTTATTAAATTAGCTGAAATACAATTTGCTTTCACATTTGTATCCCATTCATTTTCAGAAAGAAGAAATAATCCCTCTCCCCAGGTAAAAACGGATATTTGATCATTAATCTCTCTAAATCCTTTAATTTTTGTTGTGGTTAATCCGTTTTCATTTTTTTCCCAAGTATCTAAATTTCCATTTGCAGAAATTCTTGCAACAGCGACATCCATAGTATCTGTAAGAACCAATCTATCTAAATCCCAATTACCGTAACTATACCATAAATTTATTTGATCATCAACAAAAACTGGATAAATTGATTTACCTTCATCTATCAATATTGCTTGAGAAAAATCATATAAATTTTCAGAAAATAAAATACCGTTATCGGTACCAATAGCTGTTACCCCTAATGAAATTGATATTGAAGAAATATTATTGCTTGGTAAAATTGAGTTATCAATATTTATATGATTCCATGATTGAATTGTTTCTAAAGAATCTATATGGACAAAATCTAATCCTGTATTAGTCCCAAAAAAGATATATCCTTCTTGGGTTAACTGCATAGAAGTAACATTATTAGCAGAAAGTCCATTTTCTATATTATAATTATTTAAAAGAAGTGGGAATGGAAAATCTGCTTCATCTTTGAAACAACTTACTCCAAATTTAGTAGCTACAAATATAAGAGAATCATTATGGGTAATAACATTCACAATATTTGATTGTAAACCTAATGTTTCAGTAAGTGGTGTTAAAAATTTGTTATCTTTGATCCTGTTAATACCATTCCCGGCAGTTCCAACCATTATTTCATTTGACCCTTCCAGATAATCAAGGGCACGAATATCATTACTATCTAATCCATCAATTGTTGTTAGAGTTTCTCCAAATGAATTATTGTTAAGGTGAAAATTCACTAATCCACCCCAAGTAGCAAAATACAACTCATTGTTATTTTCTAATACATCAAAAATATAAGTTGTGTTTGTATATGTTTTCCAATTTTTAAGTGCAAATAACCCTGTTGCAATTATCAACATAACTATAACTAACTTGTTTCTCATTAGATTACCTCCCCTTTCTAGACAATATCGTACTGATAGTCTTTAATAAAATATTAAAATCTAAAAGAACTGACCTTTTTTTTATATAATAAAGATCATATTGAAGTTTCTTTAATGTATCTTCATAAGATGGAGAATGATATTCATTAGATGTTTGATCCCATCCTGTTATCCCTGGTTTAATTAGCATTCTTTCATTATAATACGGAATTTGCGTTTCTAACACTTTAACTAATTCTGGTCGTTCGGGTCGTGGACCAATGAAGCTCATTTCCCCTTTTAAAACATTAATTATTTGAGGAGTTTCATCAAATCTGATTTTACGTAAGAATGAGCCAAAATGAGTAATCCGAATATCATTTTTTTCTGTTGGTGTTGAATTATAACCATTTAGCATAGTTCTAAATTTGTAAATAACAAAATTTTTATCATTTTTACCAATTCTATTTTGTGTATAGAATATTTTCCCTTTGCTTTCCAATTTAATGATAATTCCTGCAATTATCCAAAATGGAATGGAAACAATAAGGATAATCAATGACAAAATGATATCAAAAATACGTTTAAATAAATCGTAGACTTTTTTATTTCCTTCAGTAAGATTTTCCAAAAACCAAGATTTATTAATAATCTCTATAGGAACTTTTCCAGTTACATTCTCATAAAAATGGTGTAAACTAAGAAAGTTTATTTTTAAAGGAAGACATTTGATCAAAATACTACTAAGCTTCTCTGAAGATGAAGGATCAATTACAAGAACTATATTAGTAATCTTATATTTTTTCGCTAAATCAATCAAATCTGAATCAATATAGTAAATATCAATTTCTGGAAATTGTTTTTTTAACTCATTATTATTATCTTTTATTATGTAGAGAAATTTAATCTCAAATCCTAAATTTGCTATTTTATCAAACTCTTTTATCATTTGTTCAACTTGAGAATTGTAACCAATTATTGCAATCTGTTCTTTAGGAATATAGTCTTTAAGTATCCAGTTAAAAATATTTCTCCATAAGAAAAATAATATCGCATATACAATAATAAAAAGAACTAAATTAGTTTTAGGTTCAATTAGAATATTTGGTATTATATAGAAAAATACTGCTGAGAATAATCCACAGATCAAAAAACTTCGTAGAGTTAAGTAGTAAAATTTACGGTTATTTACAGCATAATTAAAGTTATATAATCCTGAAAGATTAAACACAAATAACCAAAATATAAAGAGAATACTGAATGGCTTTAGATGAATTAATACATAACTTTGTTCAGGAAGAGAAAAAGATCTAATAATTAATGTTAAATATAGAGCCCCATATAATATTACTATATCAATTAGTAGCAAAAGCATTTTTCTAAACTTATTATTCATGATCACCCATTATTTTGTTATAGACTTCAATATATTTTCGTGAAAAATCAATGATATTATACTTATCTTTAACTAACTTATATGAATTTACTCCCCATGCTTCTAGCCTTGCTCTTTCATCAGGAAGAGATAATAAAACCACTGCTAATCTGTCAACGTCATTAATAGGAACGAGAATTCCGTTAAAATCAGATACAAGTTCATTATTCCCTTTTACATCTGAAGTAACGATTGGCAGTTTCATAGACATAGCTTCTAAGATAGAGATCGATAATCCCTCAGCAGTTGAAAAAAGTAAATAAACATTAAACATAACTAACCATTCTTCAACGTTATTTTGCCACCCAGGAAAAAAAATATTTTCTTCGAGATCTTCTGTCCGAACCATTTGCTTACATTTTTCTAATAATTTCCCATCACCGATGAAATAAAAAACTATTTTATGATTAGTTTTACATACATCGATTGCTACATTAATAGTATTAATAATGTTTTTAATTTTTTCAAATCTTAATATACTACCAATAACAAATACATCTTTTTTTATCTTTGAAGTCCCTTTTATTGTATTTTCATTTAACTTTATACCATTAGCAATTGTAATTGCTTTGAATGCTTTCGTTATATTGTTTTTAATTGCATATTCACGTTCATAATTGTTAACAAAGATCACATAATCACTGAAAGAAGAAACAAACTTTTCTAAAACTTGATAGAAAAAACGTATAGGTGGTGATTGTGCATAATGAAACGCGAATCCATGTACGGTATGTACAACTTTGGGAACTCCTGCTATTCGCGCTGCAATTCTTCCGAGAAACCCTGGTTTTGATGAATGCGTGTGAACGATATCAAATTTTTCTTTCTTAAATATTCTTATTAATTTTATCAAAGCAACAAAATCCATTAAAGAAATATTACGTCTAAAAGATTTAAGCGGAATGTAATTATAACCTGATTCTAGAACTTTTTCCACCAGAGGACCACCTGGTTTAGATATCACGTAAATTTCATACTTATTCTTATCTAATGATCCTAAAATTTTTAACATAACATTCTGAGCACCGGAAAGTAATGGCAATAATTGAATATGAACTATTTTAATTCTTCCCATTAATTTTCTAACCTTTCTTCTACAAAATTAAGAAATTCTATTGTTTGATTTTCTCTACTGAACTTATTACTATATTCTCGTTTAATTTTTTTATTTTTAAGTGTTTCAATAAGCATTAAAAAATTCTTAGCGATCATTTCAACATCTTCCATATTACAAATAAGGTTCTGTTTATTTTGGATTAATATCTCTGCAGCTTCCCCATCCGGTGGTACCATAGCAAGGATCTCCTTACCGCTGCGCAGATATTCAAACAGCTTACCAGTAAGCACTCCCTTACCTTTATGAGAGGCAATGAATAATAGTAGAGCATCACAATTCATAAGTGATTTTATAGCTTCTTTATGCTCTATTTGAGGATTGAGCTTTATCATGTCTGATACTTCTGAATTATTTATATAATTTACTGTCTCAGCATAATAATTACCGGTAAATTCAATAATTATATTATTGGGCAACTGATCACGGGACTTTAATAATTCTAAAGCATCAATAAAGAACTTTGGAGTTCTGTATCCATAAAAATTACCAATATATTTAATGATAAATTTTTCATTTTTCCTTATCACAAAATTGGTAAAATCATCTGTATCCCATCCATTATAAATTACCTTGATTCTACTTCTTAGTGTTTCTCCAAACTCATCTATAAGATCATCTTTCATTGTTTTACTAACTACAGTTATCGTAGAAGCAAAATTCAGAATCTTATTTTCCCAATGTACAGCATGTATTTTATGCAACTTCGAAAAAAAAGTGATATATGGATTTAGTGTCCAGTGATCACGGTAATCTATAATTAATGGCGTCTTCATCTTCTTTGCCAGTTTATAAGCTGCCACACCACTTGTATATGGCCCCATAGTCGCCATGACCGCATCATATTCATTTTTTTTATTAAGTTTTTTCCCAGCTTTTATTACAAAAGGTAACCAGCCAATTTTTTCATCAATAAAGAAAATATTCCGAATGATTTTTTTATACTTTTCCGGTGTTTTAAAATATACTGCTCTATTAGTTTTTGTCTTGGATATTTTCTTCAAGATAGACATTGGATCAAATGATGATGTTCTGATAATCCTGCGTGCAACATCTTCTTTCAATAACTTCTGATCCATGGAATGAAAAACTATATCTTTTACTGTTATCACATTAGTAGAGACCCCGCACCGTTCAAGATATTTTACTAATTTTACAGGACGTTGAACTCCAGGACCACCTAGAGGTGGATAAAAGTAGGCAATTAATAATAATTTTTTCATTCCTCATCCTTGATTAGCGATCTTTGTTTAAGAACAACTTCTATTTTAGAATCTAACTTGATATTAGAAAAATGAATTGTATTTTCTTTAATTTCAGCGTCAGCATGTTTAACTTGATCAATCTCGAAATTACCAAATATGCTTATTGTAAATTTATCCGTTTGAGCTGGAAAATACAAATAAAATCTATCTTCACTTTCAAAGATCTCAATACTCTCTCTTTTCTTCCACCATTGAGCTATCTGCATAAAGGTAGCTATAAAGACATTTTTAGGTTTGATCTCTTCTAAAGTATAATTTAACAGCTGCTTATTATATGATATTTCATCGAAATTTGAAATTGAATAATTAAAAGAAATAAAACCATTAACACATTCAATTGATTTAATTAAATGATCTACTATTTCTTGTGCATTTTCATAAGATAACATACTTGATTTTGAAAGTTTAAGATGATCATCAAAAAAGATCATCGGTAATTCTAACGAATGCCACCCAAAACTGCTTCTTAAATCACTACCGTGTGAACCAAATTGGTAGAAAGGAAATCCCAATCCATTGAGAAATCCACTTTTTTGATGAAATCCAATTGAGGAATTGTAAATAAATCCATTTTTTCGGTGAAATTCATTAGTAAGTCTTGGATCGTAGCAGAAATGATTATGGCGCACACCTATCAATTCTTTGCCGAGTAACTTAGTTAACTGATCTTTTTGTTTGTGAAGTATATCTTGTTTCCCTGAGTTTACTGAAGCTAAAAGTGCTATTTCGTTTCCTTTGGTATAAATGTTCCTGATCTCTTTCTGTATATCTCTATTATGGATAGAATAATCAATGTCTTTTTTTAGAATCGATTCCGTACCGAAAAAAGAGGTACTGCTTATTTTGTGTAAATTCTCAATTTGATCAATTATCTCAAAATTCCAATATTCTTCTATATTCGTCAGGAGATATTTTATTTTACTTAAAAATCTATGAAATACATATTTGATCTTATAAAAAATAAGAATATCTTCAAATGTACTGCTTATCATTCTACCTAATGACCACTTGTGTAATTTATCAATATTGTAAGAAAAAGAAGCAGCAAAATTCTCAGCAGATGGCCAGTATTCTTTTTTAACTAAAAAGACCTTACCATTCCTTTCTAATGAATCCTGAATGCAGCGTTCAATTAACCATAACAACATATTCACATAAGGTTCTTGATGAAAAGACTGAAATGGAACTACATCATCTAAAAGCCAGCCATGATCATCTCTTTTTACAGCTTCGATCGTTTGTACAGTTTCCAAATTAAAGAGGATATTACCAACAACATCAAATTTATAAATACCGTAAAATAAATCTTCATTATTATAATATTGAATGGGTGCATTGAGTTCATTATCAGATATTACCGGTATTTTTCGTTTTAGATTAATTATTTCAGTTTTCTTTTTAATTTTTTCAAGTGTTAAGGCTTTTTGCTGGAATAGATCTGCACATATCGGTATATAGAATAAAATCTTATCCATGGCAAGAATGTAAGCTTCCTTTATTGATGGTTCAATCAAACCGTAATAGAATAGAATATCATTTTTTTGTAATTGATCTATTTTATGAATATACTTAAATTCATAACCAAGCGTATTAAAAATAAAATCAAAAGTGAATTTGATCTTATTTTCATATCTTTTTAATTTACTATCTACATATATAGCTATCATCAACCCTCAAAAAGAATAATCTATAATTCAGATGGAACATTTAACATAATTCTGTCAACTTGCATATTTAGGAAGTTTTTAGTTTTAAAACAATTTATCAAATTTTTAATAGATTAAGCCCAATTTCTTCATCAAAACTTCTCGCAATTTCTCCCTCAAATTCTTCTATAATAACTTCACATGTTGCACTTACAATTGCCATATTAAGATGACCGCCAAAAGCATTATGTTTACTATCAGCAAAAGTTATATGTATGTGCAGATATGGCTGCTCATTTAGAGAAGTGATATTACCATTTATGGATAGTATTTCAAATGCTCCACTCATTTCGTCAGAATAATATTTTTTCTGTAATGTATCATATAATCCGATCTCGACCTTATTTACAGCACCTATTCCGGATATATTACCAAATTTAATTGAATTATTTTTACAAAATTCTGTTAGTTTACTCACGATTTCTTCTTCCGGATCAATTCTAATAAAGAATTTATTATCAATCTTTTTGGATTTCATAAATTCCTCCAATGTTATTTCTATAATGAATACAAATAATAATTATCATGTTCTTTGTCTAATATAATTTGCAAATCGTTGAATAGAATTTAAAAACTGAATTTAATTTGACATATAAACCTCTGAAAAAAATATACATTTTTAATATATAATATTAATAATATGAATTTTGAAAATATAAAAATGATATAAGGAGATGCGAAAAATGGGAAATAAAAGAGTTTATTTATTTGGAAATGGCTCAGCTGAGGGGAAGACTGAAATGAAAAATCTTCTCGGTGGAAAAGGTGCTAACCTTGCTGAGATGAACCTTATTGGCGTTCCTGTTCCTGCCGGCTTCACGATAACCACAGAAGTTTGTGCAGAATGGAATGAACTTGGAGTTGAAAAAACAATCGAACTTATAAGAGCTGAAATTGCTGCCGGAATTGAAAATACTGAAAAAATTATGGGTGCAAAATTTGGCGACAATACAAATCCACTTCTAGTATCAGTTCGCTCTGGTGCACGTGTTTCAATGCCGGGGATGATGGATACTGTTCTTAACCTTGGTATGAATAACGACTCTGTTGAAGGTCTCTCAAAAAAATCAAATAATCCTCGCTTTGCCTGGGATTCTTACCGTCGTTTCGTACAAATGTATGGTGATGTAGTTTTGGATATGAAACCTAAAACAAAAGAAGATATAGACCCTTTTGAAGAGATCATTGAAGAACTTAAAGAAACAAAAGGCATTGAAAACGATACCGATCTTACTACTGAAGATCTAAAAACTCTGGTAGCTAAATTTAAGCAAGCAGTTAAAAAAGTAACTGGCCATGATTTCCCTGATGATCCATGGGAACAACTTTGGGGAGCTATTGGAGCAGTTTTCGGAAGTTGGAATAATTCACGTGCGATCTACTATCGCAGTATGAATAAAATTCCTGGTGAATGGGGAACTGCTGTAAACGTACAGTCAATGGTGTATGGAAATATGGGAGATTCTTCTGCTACTGGTGTTGCTTTTACCCGTGATGCTGGAACTGGAGAGAATATATTTAACGGTGAATATCTCATTAATGCTCAAGGTGAAGATGTAGTTGCTGGTACTAGAACTCCCCAGGAGATAACTCTGGAAGGTTCTAAAAGATGGGCAAAACTTGCTAATGTTACCGAAGAAGATCGAGCAACAAATTATCCTTCCTTAGAAGAGACAATGCCAGTTCTTTACAAAGAATTAGCTGAAATTGAAACTAAACTTGAAAACCATTATCATGATATGCAAGACTTGGAATTCACTATCCAGGATGGCAAAATCTGGTTACTGCAAACTCGTAATGGTAAAAGAACCGGTCCGGCAATGGTTCGAATGGCTATTGAAATGCTTAAAGAAAATTTCATCGATGAAGAGACTGCGCTCAATCGGGTAGAACCTAATAAACTTGATGAACTTCTTCATCCTGTATTTGATACTGAAGCTATAAATAAAGCTAAGACTATTGCGAAAGGTCTTCCTGCTTCTCCAGGTGCTGCAACCGGACAACTTGTTTTCTTTGCAGATGAAGCCGATAAATTTGATAATACAATTTTAGCTCGTATCGAAACTTCTCCAGAAGATCTGGAAGGTATGAACATCGCTAATGGTATTCTCACAGCTCGTGGTGGTATGACTTCACATGCTGCTGTTGTAGCCAGGGGAATGGGAAAATGCTGTGTTTCCGGTGCAGGAGCGATCAAGATAAACTACAAAACACGTATAATGACAATTGATGGTATTGATTATAAAGAAGGTAACTGGGTTTCATTAAATGGATCTACCGGTGAAGTTTATGAAGGACAGATCGCAACAACAAAACCTGAGCTTAGCGGTGACTTTGGAGAGTTAATGGAGCTTTGCAACAAGCATACTCGTATGTATGTAAGAACAAATGCTGACACTCCAAAAGATGCTGAAGTTGCCAGAGAATTTGGTGCACAAGGTATTGGCCTCTGTAGAACAGAGCACATGTTCTTTGACGGCGAAAGGATCAAGGCAATGCGTGAAATGATCCTTGCGAATGATGAAGCCGGCAGAAGAGTTGCTCTGGCGAAGATCCTGCCTTATCAAAGAGATGATTTCGAAGGCATTTTTAAAGCTATGACAGGATTTGGAGTGACTATACGTTTATTAGATCCTCCTCTACATGAATTTATTCCTCACGAAGATAAAAACCAGAAAATAATGTCTGTTGAAATGGGAATTTCTATTGAAGAAGTTAAAGCAAAAGTTGAATCTCTGCATGAATTCAATCCAATGCTCGGGCATCGTGGCTGCCGTTTGGGAAACACATATCCGGAAATCACTGAAATGCAGGCTCGTGCTATCATCGAAGCTGCCATCAATGTGAAAGAAGCAGGATTTGATCCTAAACCTGAGATCATGATCCCACTTATCGGGACAGTTGAAGAATTCAAATTGCAGGCTGATATCGTGCGGGAAACTGCCGACACGGTATTTGCTGAAAGAAATAGTAAAATTGATTATCTTGTAGGAACAATGATCGAGATCCCTCGAGCTGCTCTTACAGCTGATCTTATTGGAGCTGAAGCTGAATTCTTCAGTTTCGGTACAAATGACCTAACACAGATGACTTTCGGCTACAGCCGTGATGATGCCGGTAAATTCCTTCCTATCTACATTCAAAAAGGAATTCTGAAAGAAGATCCTTTCCAGGTATTAGACCAGCAAGGTGTAGGACAGCTTGTTAGAATGGGAACGGAAAAAGGTCGTAGTGTAAATGCTGATCTTAAAGTTGGCATTTGTGGAGAACATGGCGGAGAGCCAAAATCTGTGAAGTTCTGTAATAGCGTGGGAATGAATTATGTAAGTTGTTCTCCTTATCGTGTTCCAATTGCAAGACTTGCAGCAGCTCAAGCCGCATTAGAACAAAAATAGGTTAACATAAAAATACAGAAGCCTTCCAGATAACTGGAAGGCTTTTTTTTAATTAAATTATATTTAGCTCACATTGCGCAAGTAGATAACAAAGATCGCACCTTTTGGTACATTATCTTCTACAAATATTTCTCCACCCCAATTTTTTATTGATTTTTTTACAATATGAAGTCCCAAACCGGAATGCCCGGTAACTCCATGTTTAAATCCTTCTTCAAAGATCTTATGGTGAAGATTCTCCGGGATTCCCTTGCCATAATCTATTACTCTTACTTCACAAGTATTTCGGGTAGAAGAGATCTTTATATCTATACGATCTGTTCCACTATGAACTACCGCATTACGGATCAGATTATCAATAACTGAATTTAATGAATCATCAGCAAATATCTTGCTTTTCCCTTCAATACTGAATTTTACTTTAGGATAATTCAACAATATTTTTTTAAAATGTATGCCTATGTCATAAATACTTAAATTATTAGAGGCAATTAGTAACTCATGTTTTCTCATCTTCATAATTAAATCAGAGCTTTTTGTTACATTGTTTATGATATTTTCCAGCATCTGTTTATCACCATTTCTTTTATAAATATTTACTGAACTGTTAATTGCCGCAAGACTATTGGCAAGATCATGTCTGAGAATCTTATTAATTAATTTTATCTGCTCTCCTTGACGTCGATTCTCTTCTTCATTTTCCTTTCTTTCAGTTATATCTCGGATAATACTGAGCCCATTCCATTGACCACCTATTTTTATGGCAGCAATAGATAATTCTACCGGGAATTCAGTTCCGTCATTACGATAGACATACATTTCCTGCGTTTTTCCGATTACATTGCCTTTACCGGTTTGTTTGAATTTGCTGAAACCCTTTTTAAAAGCTGTTTGATATCTTTCCGGCGCAAGCAGTTTATGCATCTGTTTTCCCATGACTTCTGCAGGAGTTCGCCCAAATATTCTGGTAGCTGCTCTATTCCAAAAGTTTATTTTTCCCGTATTATCTACCATCACAATTGCATCACTGGCAGAATTAGTAATGGTTCTAAACTTCTGTTCACTTTCCTCTAATGCTCTCTCAACATTTTTCAAGCTCGTAATATTGATCAATGAGACAAAAACGATAGAATAATCTTTCTCGCACTCTTTTGTAAGAGACCACTGGAGATAAACATCTAAATACTCACCATCAAATGTTTTATTAATACATTCCCCTTCGTATGAAGATTCACCGTTTCCAACTTTTATAAGTTGTTCAACAAAAGTTTTATAGGAATTTTCTGTAAAAATTGTTTTAAGATTCGTTAATAAATCCTCTTTTGAACTTGCATGAAACATCTCAATTGTTGTTTTATTGACATTAACTATTTTTACTAACTCAGAACATTTATCAACCTGGTCCGTGTTATTGGTAAAGTACTCTCTAAGATCCGTTACGCCATCTTCTTTAAGTGTATGTAAATATTGACTAACTTCCGAAAAATCCTCTTCCCATATGGATATCGGGGATTCTTCAAATAAGCTTTTGTAACGTATTTCTGCACCATTTAATTTCTTTCTAATTACTTCCATATAGCTATCCCAATTAAATAAATTATGTTGTAAATCACAAATCTTAACAAATTTTAATTAAACTTATTTATATAAAATACAACTGCAATTTTTTTGTCAATACTTAATAATAAATTTGCTATATTAAAATTATTAACAAATATCTTCTGTGAAAATGAGATCATTAATTTTAAACATTTTTTTTATAACTTATATGCAGTTCAATTTTTTCATCTAATTGATCTTATAACGTACATTAGTTGCTTGAAAGGTTTGAAGCTACTGCTGGATCGGAATGATCCCAATTTCAAAATACAAATTTCAATTTAGTTAAAAAACGACACACTTGTAAATTTATGCTTAATTATTCCAATAGTTTTTTCATCTTGCTTTAAAGTGTAATTAGACGTAATTTTACTCGTTATAATAACTTATAAAAACTCTTTTAGTGATTCAGAATAAATTTACCCTTTTTAGTACTTATTTTGATTATCTACTTTTGTATATTATATATTATTATAACATTATACTTCTGTTAAGATCCTTATAATTATCTAATGCCATTTGAATTTTAGATTCAATTACCGGTTTAGCAAGTATAATTCCTGGTGATATAAGTGACGTATCGTATTGTGTAATTCTATCAACATAGGCTGAGCAAAAGATTATCGGAATGTTAGCAGTTTTTCTAATTTTTCTGGCTGCTTCAATTCCGTCCAGGTCACTATCCAGATTAATATCCATAAAGATAAGATCCGGATAATACTTACTGGCATAAGCAATTGCATCTTCACCAGTTGTAACTACATCAATAACCTCATGACCATAGTTTACTATTGTCATCTTTAGATCTTGAGCAATAATATACTCATCTTCCACTATTAATACTCTCATTTTAATATCCCTCATCTTTGCACGGTTTCCCGCTCCACTAATACTCAATCCCGGAGCAGTTATAACTGCTCCGGGTACTCAAAATTTTCTTTATTCTTAATATTATTTTTTTATGATAACAATTTCATGATCAATGATAACAATGAAATAATCTTCATTTTCATATATCTTCTTCATAATTATACTCAATTATTTTAATATTACAAAGATATCATTGCCAACAACAACTATTACCCATTTTTCACCTACAGCTAGCACTGTATACTCAATACCTTCCAGATTTTCAATGTTGATCGATGTTATACTATCAAAATTATCTATAAGATATTCCTCAACTGTCATTTTGTCCGGAATATCCAGATTATCCAAAGTTAGTGCTGTAACCAGTGTACTTAACATTAAAACTGCCATTAAACTAATAATCAATTTTTTCATAACTCTCTCCAATATTTTTAATTTCTTTTCCTATTAATATATGTTCATTATATAGAAATTGGGACACAGCCACTCAATAAAAAATAAAATAAATTATTTTATGCAAATTAATAAGGTTCTAACTTATTATATATCAATATAGTACAAGCATCAAAATTTTTTGTATTTTTTTTATATTTTTTTTAAGATTTTAAACAAATAATTATTTATTAACTCTATAGTTAATTTTTTTGTTTAAACTCAACAGTTAAAAAATTTATTCTTGACGTGAATTCTCAGCATAGATTTATATTATAACAAATTTGGTAGAGAAGGGAAAAATGATATATAATGATGATGATTTAATAGAATTGCAGCAATTATCATATAATTATTCTTTATATCGCACTGGTAATTTCGATCTAGCTAATGATATATCTATGAAGACTATCGGTATCTTTCTTCTTAAAGCTGATACCATTGATAAAGAGAATTCATCGGGTTGGATCATTAATACATCCAAGAATCACATTCAATCACATTACAGAAGCTTTAAAAAAAATCAGGATAACATTGCAAAATATCGTCATGACCTTCTTGCAAAATTCAATCTTGATCCTTCACTAGAGACAGATTCACAATTGAAGGAAGCTTTTACAGAAGTTCTTCATACTCTAGATATTGAAGAGACAAAAATGATCCTCTTATATTTTCAATTAAAAGAAAAAACTAAGATCATGAATACCATACTTGATATTTCATATGAGGCGTTAAGAAAAAAAATATTCCGGATCAAACGTAAACTGAAAGCTGAAACTTACAAGAAACTGGGTGTTATAGCTACAAAAAAGATCGTAACTCCGCAACTCAATAAATTGATCATTGATTTTTTAAAGAGTTTCAAAAAAAACCTGGAAGAAAATACACTTGAGAAAATGTACTACTATTTTTCAAAAGTAGATCTGAATAAATTCAACCCTACCTATGAAATAAAAAAAATCGTAGAGTATGAGATCGAATTCAATGATTCGATCTATAAGGTATGGGTTTTCTTCCAAAATAACAATAATGAAAGTGACTCCTTCTATATCAGATTTGTTATAGATGAAAAAAAACACTTAAAAATATTAACACCCCCTCAAAAAAGTGAGAAGATGTTTAAATTTAATAAAGATTCGGAAGAGGGCAAAAAGATATTGCAGATGCTGAAGTCTGCACCTGTTGATAAGACCGGCTTAAGTCAATTTTCATCTGAAGAATTAGAAAAATTATTAAAGCAGATCCAGCAGAAACCAAATCCTGATAAATAGATAATTTGGTTAAATTATTTAAGCAGTATACATTTATTTGAAACTACTGATTTTCCATTTATTTCCATTATATAAAGATAAATTCCAGAAGAAACAGGTTGATTTTTAGTATCAGTTCCGTCCCAGATTACATTGAATTTATTTTTTTCTTGTTCTTCTATTTCGCTCAGAATGACAGTAAGGTCTTTAACTTTTTGGCCTTTTAAATTAAATATTTTTATTTGTATGTTTTCGGTATTCTGGGTGTTAACTTCACATGAAATAGTCGTTTCTGAATTGAAGGGATTAGGGTAATTGGTTAAACTGCAAGCAGTTTTAGGGAGTTGTTTATCATTTGCAGAAACGATATCAGGAACTATTTTAATATCAGTTGCATATGAACCTACAGTGTATTCATTTAAGAGAGATTCATTAATATCAAATACTTTCACAGTGAAATCCTGTCCCCATAATCCGCCTAGAACGAACAGGTTATCATCTGTAGAAGTGACCATACTACCACCGGGAATAAATGGATTAGTAACATCGTATATTATTTCATAAGTTTCTGCATTATAGGCATAAAGTGAAGTGCCATTACCATCTGCAATATAAATAGTATTATTTACCATCAAAGCAAAATTACTTGTTATTCCCCCAATATCCAGAGTGCTCTCAACCGTATTTGAAGCAGGATCTATTATGCAGATCTTACCAGGAATAGTAACCCAGTCTCCCCCGCAACTCACATGGATCTTACCATTGACTGCTGCCAGGAATTGCGGATTCACTTCAGTCGGGATAGTTGTATCAACGCTGAATGTTTCAAGATCGATAACACTGACACTGCAATTGGAATATCCGGTTCCATAATCACTATTACCCACATATAACTTCCCATTCAAAATAGCCATTCCAGCAGGATTCCCGCCAACTTGAATAGAGGATTCAACAACATCTGTGGCAAGATCGATCTTATAGACCTTATTTATCATTCCACCTGTAGTATAGGCATCATCACCATATATAATTAAATCATAAGGATTCGATGAGTTCTCAATATATATATTCGTGATCGTACTGCCGGTATTTATATCGATCTTCTGTACACTGTTATCCCAAGAATTTACAACATATGCAAATTCAGTTGTTAAGGCAACCCTGTTTGGCGAAGAACCCAGAACACTGTACACATTGTCTACCTCACCTGTGTCGAAATCAATTCTGGACAAAGTCTCACTTCCTGAATTAACTATAAATCCTACAGACCCCCATAAATTTATTGTTAAGAATATTATTACAATTATTAAATTTTTTTTCATTTTTTCCATCCTTGAATCATATTTTATATTCAATTCCCAAATTTATTTCCCAGTTAATTCCGGGTCGTGGTACATGATCATAAATTTCATATAATTTATTCATTATATTATCCACTTTAATGGAAGGTGTAACCCTGAAATTCTGCCAAACCACTGAATATTCCACTCCGGCATTTAAGAGATCATATGCAGCAAGTTGATGTTCTGTAGTGGATTGATCAGAATTTGTCCATTGTTCTCCAATAAGTTTATAAGAGATATTCCCCTTAAATTTTCTCGTTCTTATCTTAAGGTTTATATTAAGAGAATGATCCGGCACATAGAGAATTTTACTGTCATAATTAGGATCATTTTCAGTTCTATTCACGGCAGAGCTTTTTGTATATATCGTAACAAGTTCCATAAATTTATATGGTTTAACATTCACTTCAAGTTCCCAGTTATCAACCTCTGCAGTTGAGAGATTTCTGGGTTTCCACTTACTCCATTCATCTCTAAACCAAATGATCATATCATCAATATCATCATGTCGATAAGTAACTTTAAAAATGTACTTTGAAATTATAAATTTGGAAAAGATCTGCCAGCTTAATGAACCTTCTGGTTTTAGATCGGGATTACCCGATACATGACTGTCTCCTTTCCAAAATAGATTGTAGTAAGAAGGTAACGTATAACCGTTTGCTACATTCCCGCCTAATGAGATCATAAAATAATTCTCATAGGAAAATTCCGGTTCCAATTTCCAGCTTGTATGATCATCAAAGCCCGTAGTATTATCCCAACGTGCTGATCCGGTTAAACTTGTAATATACGGAAAGTGTTTTTGTCTGAGCTTAGTTTTTCCAAAAACGGCAAAGTTTTCTCTAAAAACTTTTTCAGTTGATTGTTCCGGATAATTCAAATCTGTATATTTAAATTCCTCATAACGGTAATCTCCACCCCAATCAATGTAGAAGATATCACTTAAATATTCCGAATGAAGTTTTACCTCTCTGCTTTGTTGCTTGTTCCTGGCTAAAGTTGCCAGATAAATATTTTGTGCCCAGGGATCGTCAAGCCGAGTATTATCATAAACAGACTTATCAAGTGAATAATAGAGATCAGCTTTTAGATTATAATCCATTATCTTTCTGGAGTAATTAAAAACATGTTTTTGTGTTTGTCCTGTTAATCGGCTGTTTTTATACCATTCCAGAGATTCAATATTACCAGGTAATTTTCTAAAGAAATCCTGGAAAAGTAATTTATATGCAAACATGCCAATGGGACTAGTATATGCTAGATTTAAATTTGCGTCATAAATAGATTTCTCGTTATGTTCTCTTACCTTCAAAATATCCGGATCATTCTGTGGAATATAGGTAAAATCATTGCGGGTAAAACTTTTTCTAAAGTAGGCATAAATCTGAACTTTAGATGTTGACCTGGATAGTGCAATTGAATGTTGATCCAGACCAAAAGAACCGAAAGTATGAACAGCATTAATCTTGTATCTACTTTGTGCCTGTTTTGTATTAATATTTATTATTCCGCCCATTGAACCAGCTCCAGCTATACTGCTTGAACTTCCTTTCACAACTTCTATACTCTCTATGATCTCAGCTGGAATGGTCGAAATATCAAAAGCGGTCCCACTTTTATTTAAGGGAATTCCATCCAGCATTATAAGTGTGTGACGTGCTTTATAACCGGGGAAGATTATCTTCTGTTCTTCTCCGAAAAGTGGTAATCCTGATATTTGCAGATCAGAGCTTTCGCGCAGTATATCAGCTGCTGAGCCTGAATTATTTTCAGATCTTATCACAATAACCTCACTTGAACCAATTAATCCTTTCTGCATTTCTTCGATCACTCTTAATCCCTGGATCGTTATAACTTTATCTTGTAGAATCACTGTTTTTTCAATGTTGCCGGCTGCTTCTGTTTTATCTTGATAATTAATCTTATGAAATTTTACCTCATCTTCTGCCGATACATTATTAATATTGAAATAACCATTTTTTTGTGATATTATTGCTTTATCTTTGTAAGTAATTATCACATCACGAATTGGTTTTCCGGCATCATTCACTACTCTGGCTGTTATATTTAAACTTAATAATTTAATCGTAATAAAAAATATAATCACCAATATCTTAACTCGCATTTTTCCCCGGATATATTAAATTTGGTTTTCCCGAAACAGGATTTTTTATTATTTCCAGTTCAGCATTGTATAATTCTTTCAGATTCTCGGAATTCACAATTTTCTCTGGTTTACCATCAGCTATCACAACACCTTCTTTCAGCATGATTATTCTTTCACAATATTCGCTTGCTAAATTTATATTATGTGAAACCAGAATTATCAGCTTATTGTGTTCCATATTAATATCTGAAAGCAGCTGCATAATTTCCAGTTGATGATTTATATCAAGATTTGCAAATGCTTCATCCATCAATAACACCTGTGTCTCCTGAGCCAATGCTCTGGCAATAGATACACGCCTGCGTTCCCCACCACTGAGTTGAGAGTATAATTTATTTTTAAATGGAACAAGATCAAGCTGAGTTAAAATATGTTGAACAATTTTCTTATCATTTTTTGAGTAGTTCTGCCAGCGTCCAAGATACGGGAATCTTCCCATTAATACAAGATCCTCAATTGTGTAATCAAACTGGAGCTGGAAATCCTGCGGGATTATTGCTATCTGTCTGGCAAGTTCCTGCCGTGACCAGGTATTAAACTCTTTACCTGAAATATATACTTCCCCTGTTTTCTCAAGCTGAAAATCTATAATTGACCTCAGTAAAGTGGATTTCCCAGCACCATTAGGTCCTAGAAGAGCACAGAATTCCCCTGTATGAAAATCTATTGAAAGATTGTTCAATACTCTTTTTTGCTGGTATGAAACACATATATCTTTTAACTTTATCATTTTTTTACCTTTTCCCAAAATATTACTTGCTAATTCATACTAATTTTATATGTTATACTCTAAGGAGATGATAATGAATATTTCAACGAAGACAGAATATGCTGTAAGAGCTTTATCTGAACTTGCTCTAAGATCAACTGACAAGCCTGTTTCCATTAATGACATCTGTAAAAGCCAGAATCTCCCT
>Ga0307991_1000136_pt1 | contig 55981 bp, 38 predicted proteins | sample EllFjometagen131_FD_203146 | JGI IMG/M metagenome (GOLD analysis project Ga0307991, IMG submission 203146) | Marine microbial communities from Ellis Fjord, Antarctic Ocean - #131 | ecosystem: Environmental > Aquatic > Marine > Unclassified | place: Southern Ocean | collected 2014-10-08
TTTAGTAGCACTAAATTAAGTGAAAAAATCATACGGTTAATAGCTGTGCAAAATATTTTTGCACAGCTATTTAACTTGTTTTATTAATAAATGTTGCGGATTTAAGGTATTATAAGAATGCATCTTGAAAAAATATTTTTCAATTTTCACCAAAAGTGCGTTTCTTTTTGCCCTACTCTTCGTTGCAAACCCTTTGCAGTATGAGAATACAGCTTCAGGCTTTGACGCCTTGATTAGAACAAAAAAAAACGCATGAATTAATCAGGTTAGAAGTCCCCTAAAGGAAATATAAGCTTTTAATCATATTTGAGTTTCACATCAATTTTCCCATTTTCAAGAATCCAGCAAACCGAATCACAAACATTTTCAGATTTTTTTGTTATATCATCGCCATCAACGGCAAAAATAGTTTTCTCAGAAGTTTTATATTTTGCTAAAACCGAGTAATATTGGTTAGTTGGCATATGGATTTCAAGGAATTTTGTTGTTGCAGTGTCAACAAAAGCTGTGTCGTGGTCTTCAAAATTTCCATTAAAAACAACCAATGGAACTCTCGGGTTAAGATTATTAATTGTAAGCTCTATTTCTAAAATTCCTTCAAAAGGTTCTACGGTGTTACAATTGTAATAATCATAATTTTCGCAATCTTCTACATGATATTTTTTACAGGAAAATGTAATTACGAAAAGGAAAAGCAAAACAGTTATTATAAAATATTTATTTGAGTTCATATTGTTTTTTTTTACAACCAATTTATTGTTTTTGTTATGTCTCTTTTTTTATTCGTATTATTTATAAAACCTTCAATAATGATGCTTAATCTGTGTGGAGAAATTTTATAAGTATTTAAATCTAAATATTCGTAACAAACTTTCATTACAAAATTATTTTTTTGCATAAAAACTCCTAAGACAGGAACACTAATAAATTCCTTATCAGGTTTTTGTTTTGCTCCTTCGTAATTTCCAAAAGTGTAAACTTCTTTAAGTCCTATTAAAATACCTTTTTGAAATTCAGGATTAGATTTGATAAAAAATTTCTTACTAAGGCTAACATTGAATAAATGTCTCATCTCCCTAAGTTGAAAATACATATCATCTTGTTCAAGGAGAATTTTCTTTCTCCAAAAACGCCTTTCATAACCGATGCTAAAGGAAGTCCCATATTTTATATCGTTAATTCCGAAAAATGCTCCCCATAATATATCATCCAAATTACTATTAATGCTAATTCCTAAGGAAGTATTATTATAATAGGGGAGGATGCTGGTTTTTGCACCTTTTGTTTTTAAGAGCTGCTTAATTTCAAAATTGTAATCTATAGTAGCAAGTTCCAGAGGTGTTGAATTATCATAATATTCTTCATTAACATTTGCTCCTTTTTCAATCAAATATTTGGCAACATCATTATTACGATTTGTAATTGCAATACCAAGAGCACTTATACTGTCTTTTGTTTTTGTGTTTATGTTTGCACCATTTTCAAGCAAAATTTTAGCTATGTCCAAAAAGCCAAATTGAGCAGCAATTATTAAAGGAGTGAAATTGTTGTTGTCTGAAGAATTAACATCAGCGCCTTTTTTAATAAGAGAATCAACGATGGCAAGGTTGCCAAAATAAGTTGCAGTAATCAACGCATTTGAACCATCTTTTGTTTTCTTGTTTATATCGGCTCCATAATAAATCAGCATATCGAGCATGATGCCATAATTATATGCTGCCGAATAAATCACCCCAGTAATGCTATCCTTAGCTGTTAAATCAAAGTCAGCATCATTCATTATTAATAAATCTACTTCATCAAAGCGGTTGAATTTAAGGGCTCCAATCAGAGCAGTTTCCCCTGTATATGAACGGGCATTGACATCGGCTCCGTTGAAAACAAGAATTTTCACTACATCAAGACGTCCGTTTTGGGATGCAAACATTAATGGTGTAATGCTGTCGTATGGAGTTTTTGCATTTACATTTGCTCCATTCAAAATTAATTCAAGGACTTCTTTTGTTTTTCCTTCGCTTGAAGCAACCATCAGTTTATAATTCAATTCTTCTTGTTTCTCAAACTCCTTTTGAATTGAATCAGCAATTATTGCATTATTGATTGAGTCAATTATAAAAACTGAAATTGTGTCTTCAGAGATTTTTAAAACTGTGTCGATAGGTATTTCAGGAATGCTGTCTGTTACTTCTTGTTTGACAGAATCAACAACAACTTGCGAAAAAGTTGATGATGCGAAAAAGAATATTATAATACAAAAAGAAAATATGGCTTTTGACATATATATTTATTTCTTGAAATAAAAAAGGAAATTAACAATAATATTGACAAAATTACAAATAAAAATAATTATAAAAAAAATCGTAACTATTTAGCAGAATCGTTATTTAAATTCGTAAATCATCTTCCTGTAAAATTTTACCTCGGTCCTAAAGGATGATTTTACAAGAAGCTAATTTACTCAAATTGTTAATATATTGATTTTTTTTTATAAACAAAATTAGTAAATTTTTTCTCAATTTTGATTCCCTTCAGGGTTAGGGTAAAGATAAATTGAGAAAGAATTTTACGGTTAAAAAGAAGGCTGGTAAATAATTGCAAAAAATCAAATATATGCTAATTTCGGATGTTAATAATTTTATTGAAAATTAAAAATTTGCTATTGAAATCCTATGTAATAATTCGTAAATTTGTAATAAAATCAAACAGATGAAAATTTTTAAAGAATCTGAACTAATAATAAATCCTGATAAAAGCATTTATCATCTGAAACTACGCCCCGAACATATTGCGGAAACAATAATTATTGTTGGAGACCCTCAGCGTGTTGAAATGATTTCAAATTATTTTGATGAAATTGAATACAAAATTCAGAACAGAGAATTTGTAACTCACACAGGTTATCTGAACAAAAAACGATTGACAGTTCTTGCAACAGGCATAGGCACCGACAATATTGATATTGTTCTAAACGAACTTGATGCTCTTGCAAATATTGATTTGGATAAAAGAGTTTTAAAAGAAAAACATACAGCTCTAAACATAATTCGTTTGGGAACTGCCGGTGCTGTTCAGCCGGATATTCCTGTAGATTCATTTGTAATGTCTTCTTATGGTTTGGGTTTTGACGGACTATTAAATTTCTATGCTGACAAAGGAAATGTTTTTGAAAATGAATTAACAGAAGTATTTATTAAACAAACAAATTACCCTGAAAATCTTGCAAAACCATATATCGTAAAATGTTCTGAAAAACTTGCCGAAAAACTTGGCAAAGGAATTACAAAAGGAATCACAGCAACAGCTTCGGGCTTTTATGGACCTCAGGGAAGGGAATTAAAACTCAAACTTGCTTATCCTGATTTAAACAAAAAAATCGAAAGATTTAATTATAAAGGTGAAAGGATAACAAATTTCGAAATGGAAACTTCGGCTCTTTATGGTTTGGGGAAATTGTTAGGTCATAACACTCTTACAATTTGTGCAATAATTGCAAATCGTGTTAACGAAGAATTCAGTAAAGATTATAAAAAAACTGTTGTTAAAATGGTTGAGTTGGTTTTGGAAAGATTAACACAATAATTAATAGCCTCACTATAAATTCAATGTTTTCTTAGAGACACAAATTAAATAAATGGAAAAGACATCTGAAAAAAAAGAATTGGTTTCTTTAGTAAGTTTGTTAGACGAACCGGATGATAGAATCTATGAGCAAGTTAAAGATAAAATATTGTCTTTTGGTTTGGAAGTTATTCCGGTTTTGGAGAATGTTTGGGAAAATACTTTTGACAATGTAATCCAGCAAAGAATAGAAACGATAATTCATATAATTCAGTTTGATAATGTTTTTGATGAATTAAAAAAATGGATGCTGTTTCAAAAACATGACCTTTTAAGAGGATTTCTTCTTGTTACAAAATATCAATATCCTGATTTGGATGAAGAAAAAATAATTAAAGAAATTGGCAAAATTTCTCAGGATGTCTGGCTTGAGCTAAATAAAAATCTTACGGCACTTGAAAATGTAAAAGTTTTCAATCATATTCTTTATGATTTGCATGGCTTCAGAGGAAACAAAAAGAATTTCCATGCTCCGCAAAACATGTATATTAATAATGTTCTCGAAACCAAAAAAGGTAATCCGCTTTCATTGAGTATAATTTATTCCGTTATTGCCCAAAGTCTTAAAATTCCTGTTTATGGTGTTAATTTACCTGAGTATTTTATTTTAGCCTACACCAAAGATTTTGTTAAAGAAAACTCCCGAAAATTATACGAAGCTGAAGTTTTGTTCTACATAAATGCTTTTAATAAAGGAGCGGTTTTTTCAATTAATGAGCTTAATTATTTTATTAAACAGCTAAAGTTAGAACCCGAAAAAAGATATTTTGTTCCTTGTAATAATGTAGAAATTATTCAGCGATTGATATTTAGCTTAATATCTTCTTACGAAAAACTTGGCTATCCCGACAAAGTTAAGGAACTGGAAAAATTGAGAACGGCTTTGGATTGAGATTTTTATTTTTTATTTTTAATTGCTTTATATTTTCATATTCTTTCTATTCTTGAAACCATATAATAGCAATTGGATTTAATCCTTATTAGTAACAGTTTTATTTTGTTATTCTTTTCAATTCGTCTAAAAGTAGTATCTCCTTATGATTTTGCAAAGTTCCATTTGCGACTTGCGATAGAGTTACACTAAATAGTTTTGCATGAATATCAATTATTTCTCTTTTTGATTTATTTAATATTTTAACCTGATAAGAGCCAGAATTTGGATTAAAGGCAATTTTTTCACTTATTAATATTTTGGGTCTTGATTTATGATAAATTAAAAAGATGAAAATATACGAGGCTATTAAACTTGATATAATTCCTTATAGAACTGAAGACATAATTATTTTTTTTTAAGTATATATGGATATTCTTTATTGTCCTGTCTACCGTACGCAATCACAAAAATTTCTCGACTTTCTTCATTCATCTCAATTTTATGAATCCCCCAACTGTAACGTTCGAGATAGTTGAAACAACCTGTACTAATAATTGGATTAGAGTTATTGATGTAAATAATACTTTTCCATGTTGTTTTACCTTTAACAACTTCTTTCATTCTGATTTTATTTCTTATTGTAAATAAGTTCCAGAAACTAAATGAAAATAAATATTTTCTATCATTTTGAACAACATTATTCATAAGATAACCTGTATAATTTCCATTGAATTTGGCTAATCTTAAATAACTTCTAAGATTTGTTAAAAAGGTCAATAATAAGACTGTAAGAATTGAACTAACAACTCCAATAAGAACATTTTCATATAAATTCTCCATATCGTATTTTTTCAATTTTGCATAACATTTGCATAAACGGAACTTCCGTTTTTCCCATTATATTTTGAATAATCCAAATTCTTATCCATGCTTTTATTATTGTGATGTATTAGTATGTTCAATTGGCTGACTATTCCTTTATAAATTTCTTCATTCCAATTCCTTTATCAGTAAAAATCTTTAAAAAATAGATACCTTTTGATAATGATGAAATATCAAATTGATTATTCTCAACAATCAATTTTTGATTTATTAATTGCTTCCCTTCCACATTATAAATTGAAATCATTATGCCTCTGTACGGAGCTGCGATTTGAATTGTTAAGTTATCGGTTGCCGGGTTAGGCATAATTAGACTATTTTTATTTACTTCATTTATTGAACTTAAACTAAAATAAATTTCATTAGAGAAATATGTTTGGGCTCCGATATTAGTTGAGAACTTATAATATCCACCTACTGATGGATAAAAGGTCTGTATAGTTGAACCCGGTATAATAGTCCCATTCAAATACCATGTGTAATTATCACAGTAGCTCCCATAAAGATAATTATTTACACTTTTTAATATTGGATTCCTTCCACCAAAAAATATTTGATGAGTAAATGGGTAAAAATCAACTGTATCAATATTGCCACTATTAACATTTATTATTGCCAATTTATTACTGCCGGAGTAAAATGGAAGTAAATAGTTATTATTATTAAAATCAAATGCAGGTTGTTGATTGCTATATCCCAATTGGTAATTAAAATTGCAAATTGTGGTTTCAGCTCCAGTTATAGATGAAATTTTAATTGCTTTTTTTTGATAATAATTATATGCATAATAATTATTATCTGTTAAATTATAGGTGAGTCCACCAAACAAATTATCAGAGGGGTAGTAGTTCACAGTATCTATTATGTAATTATTGATACAATCAACTAATATAGAAAAGAATTGATGATTTGAGTTACCCTTATCTAAGATATTAATAGCATAGAAATTTTGAGTGCTTTGATTGTAAGTACTTCTTGGAGTTGCGTCCATAACTGAGCAAATTGGATAAACATTCGTAATGAAATCAAAATTCTGATTATTCAAGTTATACTTTCTAATAGAATTTTCGTCTTCAATTATAAGACAATTGGAAAAGTAATCATATTGCAACTCTAAAATACCACCAATAATTTGACTTGAAAAATTTCCAACAATATGGTAATTCGCACTATCAATATTTATTGCATAGATAGTTCCCGAATAATCACTAAGATAAATTATTTTCTTAAATGGGTCAATTGTTATACATGTACTTATGTTTGCAAAGAATGGTAATTGAAATAAGGTATCATATGTTTGATTCATATAATCGAATGAAACAAAATTAGAGTTGGTTGGTGTACTTTTTAGACCATAAAGAATGGTTTCCTGAGCCTTAGAAAATTGAATAGATATAAAAATAAACACAAAAATGATTAAATGTTTTTTCATAGTTCAAATTTTAAATATGCTTTGTACTAGATAATGTTTTCATCGTTTTGTCATTTTCAAAATTGGGGTAACATTTGTATAAACGTAACTTCCGTTTTCTCCCATTGTATTTTGAATAATCCAAATCCTTATAGACCAATATTGGTTTAAATATAAGGATACAGCAAATATAATGAATAATTTGTTATCGGACAACAAATTATTACAAATTCAGAATCTTAACGAAAGTTCGGAGAATTATTTTTAAATCTGTAATAAAATTTTGTTCTTTAATATAGATTAAATTAAGTTTTAATTTGGCAGGGATTATTTCTTCATAATAAACTTTTTCGGGCTCATCAACTTTTCCTAAAATTTCACTTTCGTTAATATATTCAATAGAAGCGTAGTCAGTCAATCCGGGCTTTACGGACAATACTTTCATCTGCTCTTCTTCATACATTTCAACATATTTTCTTACTTCGGGTCTTGGTCCGACTATGCTCATATTGCCAATAAAAACATTAAAAAATTGGGGCAGTTCGTCAAGTTTGTATTTTCGTAAAAAAAGTCCAACTTTTGTAATTCTGCTATCTTTATTTCCAATGGTGATTAATCCCTTAACATCAGAATCTTTTTGCATTGTGCGGAATTTATACAATGAAAAATCTTTATTGTTTTTCCCTACTCTTGTTTGTTTGAAAAATATTCCACCTTTAGAATCAAAAATTATTAAAACAGCAATTATTAGCAAAAAAGGTGAACTAATAATTAGTCCGATAAATGAAAATATTATATCAAAAAATCTTTTTAACATTTTATTTTTTTAATACTTCTTCAACTGAATTAATAACAGCATCAACAACAATTTCAATCTGCTCATCTGTTAAATTATAATAAACCGGTAAGCTGATTTCTCTGGAATAATTTTCATAAGAAACAGGAAAATCGAAAATTTTATATCCGAGATTTCTATAGAAAGTCAACATTGGCAAAGGAATAAAATGAACATTAACTGAGACGTCTCTTTTGAAAATTCGATTTATTATCTCGTCGCGTTGTGTTTCATTGATGTTTTTTATTCTCAACAGATAGACATGATAAGATGAATTTTTAATTTCGTTTTCATAGTTTGGCAACTGAGCCCATTTGTGAGCAGACAATTTTTGTGAATATGAATCAAAAATATGTTTTCTCTTTTTAAGCATGTCATCATCATAGCGTTCAAGTTCTACAAGCCCCATAGAAGCTTGAATATCTGTCATATTAAATTTGTAGCCTGCTTCAATAACATCATAGCGCCAATTCCCGATTTCTGATTTTGCCAGAGCATCCTTTGTTTGCCCGTGAAGGGATTTTATGCACAAATATTTATAGATTTCCTGGTTGTTGAAGGGAGCAGGAAGATTCAAACAGACGGCACCGCCTTCGGCAGTTGTAAGATTTTTTACGGCATGAAAAGAGAAAACGGTAATATCTGTTAGAGAACCGATTTTTTTGTTTTTATAAGTTGCCCCAATTGAATGAGCTGCATCAGATAATATCAAAATTCTTTCTAATTTTTTTTGTTCATCTGTTTCTGCCTGAAATTTTTCAACGATGTCTTTTCTTTTTACAAGCTCATTGATTTCATCATAATCGCAAGGGAAACCTGCTATGTCAACAGGCAAAATGACTTTCGTCTTTTCAGTTATTGCTTTTTCGATTTCTTTAACAGAAACAATAAAATCATCATTGATATCAACAAAAACGGGTTTTGCACCGCAATGAATAATCACATTTGCCGAAGCAGAATAAGTGTAGGCAGGAACAATAACTTCGTCTCCTTCTCCAACACCGAACCATCTCAGCATTAATTCCAAACCTGCAGAACCCGAGCTAATACATAATGTTTTTTTGCAAGAAACATATTCTTCGATTTTCTTTTCAAATAGTTTTGTTTTCGGACCTGTTGTTATCCATCCGGATTTGAGAGTGTCAATAACTTCGTCAAATATTTTTTTGTCCATTCGTGGTGGAGAGAAAGGTATCATATATAAAATTTTATAATAAGCAAAAGTAAAGAAAAATAAATTTAGCCTTGGAAAATATTTTTTATTAAAAAGTAACTTTATTTTTTTATATTTATAGATTAAAAAATTTGAGAAAAACATGAAAAGATTTGTGCAAAATTTTTTAATAAAATTTCATATTTGATGTTGATTCTTGAAATGGGAATATTGCCAATATTAATTTTCTTCTTATTATAGGAGTAAAAACTTGCTATTTTTTTTCTGGGGGAGTATATTTGCTGAGCTTTTTTAAAAGTTCTCATTTTTCAAGACAAAAGCTGACAATTTAAAAATTATGAAAAACATTAAAAGAAATCTTAGATTAATAATAATATTATCATTCTTATATTATTTGCCAGGCAACCTTTTTGCACAGTGTAATTTTGTTTTTAATCCCGATAGTGCCAACTCGGGAACAACTATAAATTTTACATCAAGTGTAACGGGTTATACAAGTCCAATATCATATCTTTGGGATTTTGGTGACAGCACAACTTCAACTTTACAAAACCCCAGTCATGTCTATGCTTTCTCGGTTTGTGGGATAAAAAAATATACTGTAAGTTTAACAATTACAGATGGTGCAAGTTCAACAGGCTATCATCAGAAACAGCTCACAGTTAATAATACAATTTTTCCTGAGCTTCAGGATATAGACCCTTTCACTCCTTTTAGCAATTGTGATAATAATCCAAGTAATTCAAATCCGAATTTTCAGATAATATTAAATAATATAACTGCCGACAGCAGTTTTGTTGCAACTTATACTGTGAACTGGGGAGACGGAAGTTCAAGTAATACTTATACAAATTCAAGTTTTCCTATAACACATTTGTATAGTCAATTGGGATTGTTCAACATAACTATTACAGCAACAGATTCAAATAATTGTCAAACTACAAATAATTATAATATCGCAAATCAGGGTAATCCTGCAATTGGATTAAGTTCTTTGGGAAATACTCAGGGATGTGCTCCACAAACTTTTAAATTTGTTTTATCTCAGTATCAATATAATTCTCCCGGAACATATTACGTCTGGGATTTTGGAGATGGTTCGCCAAACGTAACTTGGCAATATAATGACCCTTTTGTTAATGATACAATTTCTCATACTTATTTTATTTCATCTTGTACGCAATCCAATAGTACTTACAGTGTTCAGGTTACAGCCTATAATAATTGTGATTTTACAACTGCAACAGTAGGAAATATCAGAATTTATAGTTCTCCTCAAGCAGATTTTGCTGTATCTCCCGACACAGGTTGTGTTAACTCTCCGATTTGTTTTACTAACAATACTATTTCGGGATTCGGATATAATTGTAATACTTTGGCAAGTTATTCATGGAATTTTGATGATGCAGCTTCAGGAGCAAATAATACTTCAACTGCTCAGAATCCTTGTCATAATTTTTCAGCTCCCGGAATTTATAATGTTACCTTATCTGCTACAAACGGAATTTGTGGAAATACTTCAATATCAAAACAAGTAGTTATTAATGAAACACCTGTGGCAATTGCAACACCATCAACAACAAATGGGTGTGTTCCTTTGACAGTGAATTTTAATAATAGTTCAACTGGTGGAAATTTAAAATATAATTGGTCAGTTAGTCCTACAACTGGTTGGAGTTTTGTTTCTCCTTACACATTTGATTCAACGAATACTTCGATTATTTTTAATATAAAAGGAAATTATAATGTTACTTTAACTTCTCTAAATAATTGTGGTTCTGATGATACTACTTTTGTTATTAATGCTACTGATATACCAATTGTTACTTTAGCTCCGATTCCTAATTCATGTAATTCATTTACTTATACCCCGAATCCAACGTATATAAATAGTGGTAGTCCGATAACAACTTATAATTGGAGTTTCCCCGGTGGAAATCCTTCAATTTCAAATGTTCAAAATCCTTCAAATATATTTTATTCAATACCCGGAACTTATATTGTTACGGTTATTATTTCAAATTTTTGCGGAAGCGATACAAGTTCTCAAACTTTTACTATTCATCCTTTACCAAATATTACAACAACAGCTAATCCTCAAAACATTTGTTTTGGTGATTCTTCAATAATATTTGCTTCAGGTGCGAGTATTTACAATTGGAGCCCTGCTACAGCTTTAAATTCAACAACAGGTGCAATTATTAAAACCGGAACACTAACAAATACATTATACACAGTAATTGGAACAGATACTAATGGTTGTTCCAACAGTGATAGTATTTCTATTATTGTTAATCCTTTACCTGTTCTGTCAATTAGTCCGGCTTCATCTGATATTTGTGTTGGAGATTCTGTTTCTTTAACTATTTCAGGAGCAAGTACATATTCTTGGGGACCTTCTGCTGGTTTAAATTCTACAACATCTTCAACAGTTGTAGCAAGCCCAACAACAACTACAACTTATAATGTTGTTGGAACCGATGCTAATGGATGTTCAAATTCCGAAACCGTTATTGTTACTGTTAATCCTTTACCAAATATAATAGCAAATCCAATTTCTTCTTCAATTTGTTTTGGAGATTCTGCTACTTTTAATGTAACAGGTGCAAACAATTATACATGGTCTCCGGCTGTTGGTTTAAGTTCAACAATCGGTTCAACAGTTACAGCTTCTCCATTGATTACTACAACTTATACAATTATAGGTGTTGATAATAATGGTTGTATAAATACTTCTAATGTTTCTCTTATTGTTAATCCTTTACCAATAGTTAGCATAAGTTCAACTTCTACTTCAATTTGTCAGGGTGATATGGTAACTCTTACAGCTACTGGTGCAAATACTTATTCATGGTCTCCATCAGTAGGATTAAGTTCTACAACCGGTTCAACAATTACTGCAATGCCGGGTGTTACAACCACATATTTTGTAATTGGAACAGATGCTAATGGATGTTCAAATACCGACAGTATAACTATTGTTGTAAATCAATTGCCGATAATTACAGTAAATCCTGCTCAGCCAAGTATTTGTACAGGAGATTCTGTTTTGATTATTGCTTCAGGTGCTGCTTCTTATACATGGGGACCTGCTTCAGGATTAAGTTCAACAATAGGTGCAAGTGTTACTGCTTTTCCTTTGATAACTTCAACTTATACAATTTATGGAACAGGAAGTAATGGATGTGTTAATACCTTGAACTTTGTAGTTAATGTTAATCCAACATTGACAATTAATGTAAGCCCAAGTTCTCCAAGTGTTTGTTTGGGAGATTCTGTTTCCATAACTGCAAGTGGTGCAAATAATTTTTTATGGAGTCCTGCAACGGGTTTAAGTTCAACAAGTGGCTCAACAATTCTTGTTTCTCCAATAGTAAACACAACTTATACAGTAGTAGGAACAAATAATACAGGTTGTTTTAATGACACAACTTTTGTTGTTACAGTAAATCCTAAACCTGTAATTAATACAAATGCAAGTGCAAGTTTGATTTGTGCGGGGCAGTCAGTTACAATTAATGCTTCAGGAGCAAACAATTATACATGGACACCTGCAACAGCTTTAAATACTACATTGGGACCTTCAGTAATTGCGAACCCAACAACTACAACTTCTTATATTGTTCAGGGTTCTTATAATACTGGTTGTTATAATACAGATACTGTTACTATAAATGTTAATCCACTTCCTAATATTGCAATAAATCCTGCTTTAGCAAGTATTTGTTCAGGAGATTCAGTAGTTCTTAATGCAAGTGGTGGATGTTCTTATTTGTGGAGTCCATCTGCCGGTTTAAATTCAACAAACACATCCTCAGTTATAGCAAATCCTATTTCAACTACAAATTACACAGTAATCGGAACGGATAATAATGGATGTACAGATAGTAGTTTAGTAACAGTAACAGTTAATCCAATTCCTGTTGTTTCTGTTAGTCCGGCTTCAACAAGTATTTGTTTCGGTAATTCTGTAAACTTGTCAGCTTCGGGAGCCACAAATTATTCATGGACACCTGCAACCGGATTAAGTTCAACAACAGGAGCTAATGTTATTGCAAGTCCTGCTTCAACTACTACTTATACTGTTTTAGGTGCAAATACAAATGGATGTTTCGATGAATTTGATGTTGTCGTTACTGTAAATCTACTTCCTGTTTTAAACATAAATGCAAGCTCAACAACAATATGTTCAGGTCAATCTGTTACATTGTCAGCAAGTGGAGCAATTTCATACACATGGAGTCCTTCAACAGCTTTAAGCTCAACAACAGGAGCAACAGTTACTGCTACACCATCAACAACAACTACATATTATTTAACAGGTACAAATTCTCAAGGCTGTATTAGTACTGATTCAGTAACTATCACAGTAAATCAAGTGTTAACAATTTCTGTTAATCCTTCTTCTCCTAGTATATGTATAGGAGATACTGTATTATTAACAGCATTAGGTGCTAATATATATTCATGGACTCCAATAAACGGACTAAGTTCAACAACAGGTCAATCTGTTTCGGCATTTTCAAATTCAACAACAATGTTTACAGTTACAGGAACAGATATTAATGGTTGTGTTAATAGTGCTGATGTTACAGTTACAGTTAATCCTTTACCTATTATAAATATAAATTCAAGTTCTCAAAATATTTGTTTTGGTGATTCTGTTAATATTTCAGCTTCAGGTACAACAAATTATTTGTGGAGCCCTGCAAGTGGTCTTAATACTACTATTGGTTCAAACATAATTGCTTCTCCAACTTCTACAACAAATTACACAGTGATTGGAACTGATGGCAATGGTTGTTCTAATACTGCAAATACATCAATAAATGTAAATCCTTTACCAACTTTAGTAACAAGTTCAAGTCCATCTGCTATTTGTTTTGGAGATACATCAACTCTTGGTGTAACGGGAGCAACAAATTATTCATGGTTTCCTTCCAATGGTTTGAATTCCATAACAGAAACATCTGTTTTGGCTTCACCATCAACAACAAGCATGTATTTAATAACAGGAACAGATAACAATGGATGTATAAATACAGATAGTATTTTGTTAACTGTTAATCCTTTGCCTATTGTTAGTGTAAACCCTGCTTCTTCAAGTATTTGTTTTGGAGATTCTGTTAATATTACTGTTTCAGGAGCTAATAGTTATTTGTGGAGCCCTTCATCAGGATTAAGTTCTACAACAGCTACAACAGTTTTAGCAAGTCCTGTAACTAATTCAACTTATTCTGTTGTTGGTACTGATAATAATGGTTGTATAAATAGCACAATAGCTATTATTGACATAAATCCTTTACCTCAAATTTCTTTCACTCATGATAGTGTTGCATGTGTTAATTCAACGGTTTCATTTAACAATTCTTCGATGGGTGCAAATTCTTTTTGGTGGGATTTTGGTGATGGTAATTCTTCAACACAAAATACTCCAACTCATAATTATTCTAATTCAGGTTTCTACACACTTAAACTTATTGGTCAATCACCATCGGGATGTATTGATTCTTCTTTTAGTGTTATCCAAATCGTTACATCGCCAACAGCAAATTATACTATTTCCCCTGATACAGGATGTGGTCCTTTGTATGTTTCGTTTAATAATTTATCATCAGGATATAATGTTAACTACAATTGGAATTTTGGTAACGGAACAAGTAGTAATTTGCAAAATCCATTACAAGTTGTTTTTAATCAAGGTTTTTATGCTGATACAAATTATGTAGTTTCGCTTACTTCAAGTAATATGTGTGGAGCAAATACATATTCAGATACTGTTGTTGTTAAACCAAAGCCGGTAACAAATTTTGGCTTAAGCTCAAACTATGGTTGCTCTCCTTTTACAATTAGCTTTTCGAATATTACTACAGGTTTGCCAAATAGCTATTATTGGGATTTTGGTGATGGTACTACAAGTTCTGCAACTTTACCTGCACCTCATACTTTTATTGCCGGAGCAAACGATTCTATTTATACTATTACTTTAATTTCATATAATTATTGCGGAAGTGATACTTTGCAAAAACAAATTACTGTTCGTCCTCAATCTGTTAACGCTTTATTTAATCCTTCTGTTTATTTTGGTTGTGCTCCATTATCTGTTACTTTTAATAACTTTTCAACTTTAAATTCTAATTTCAGTTGGGATTTTGATGATGGGAATTTTTCAACAGCTTATAGTCCAACGCATATTTACTCTACTCCGGGAACATACCATGTTTTATTAGTTGTTAGTGATACATGTAGTATTGACACTACATTCGCGACTATAACAGTTAGTCCTTTTCCAACACTAAATTATACTATTAGCAATGATTCTGTTTGTGTTGGCGAAGTTATTAGTTTTAATAATTTATCATCTAATCTTTCAAATATTATTTGGAAATTCGGAGATGGAAATTCATCCAACATTGTTAATCCATCACATGCTTATTCTGCTTCGGGTATTTACGAAGTTACACTTATTGGAACTGCCCAGTCAACAGCTTGTGTTGATTCTTTAATTAAATATGTATTAGTAAAAACAACTCCAAATTCTTCTTTTAATCCTTCGGTTAGTGACGGATGCTTTCCTTTACCTGTATCTTTTCAAAATACAAGTTCTAATTCGGTTTATTATTTATGGGATTTTGGTGATGGTAATTCTTCAACATTATTAAATCCAAATCATACTTATGATAGTTCGGGTGTTTATAATGTTCAATTAATTTCATATTTTTCTAATGGATGTAGCGATACAAATAATTTAAACATTGAAGCTTATCCTAAACCTCATGCATCTTTTACTTCGTCTTCATTAAGCAATTGTGATTATCCGGCAACAATTAATTTGACAAATCAATCAATTGGTGCTTCCGGTTATTCATGGGATTTAGGAAATGGTCAAACATCAACACTGAATAATCCAAGTGCAACTTATAACAGTACTGGAATATTTCCTATACAGTTAATAGCATCTAATCAATATAATTGTACAGATACTTCAACATTGGATTATTCTGTTTATGAAAAACCTGATGCAAATTTTTCAGTAAAAGCAAATACAGGATGTGAACCTTTTGGAGTAGAATTTATAGATGCTTCTAAATATGCTTTAAATTTTTATTGGGATTTCGGTGATGGTACAACTTCAATAGTTCAAAATCCAAGTCATACTTACAATCAGAATGGAAAATATTCTATTATGCTAATAGTAATTGGTGATGGAGGTTGTAGTGATACAATATATTTGATTGATGAAATAACTGTTAATCCTAATCCTGTTGTTGATTTTAGTTTTATAAATACAAATATTCCAAAACCAAATAGTGGAGCAATCCAATTTACGAATCTTACTACAATTGCAAATTCTTATCTCTGGGATTTAGGTGACGGTGATATGTCAACAGAAGAAAATCCTAATCACAGATATAATATGCACGGATACTACACTGTAAACCTTACTGCTAATAATCAATTTAATTGTAGTGCTTCTTTGTCAAAAGAAATCATGGTTGATCAGATAAAAGGCTTATATATTCCTAACGCATTTTCTCCTAATAATCCTGTTGCTGAGGTAAGAGAATTTATACCAAAAGGAAAAGGTTTAAAGGAATATCATATCGTAGTATATGACACTTGGGGTAATTTATTATGGGAATCTAATAAACTTATTGATGGGCAACCTTCCGAGAAATGGAATGGAGAATATAAAGGCAAGCCCTTACAACAAGATGTTTATATCTGGAAAGCTGATGCAATTTTCGAAGATAATAGTATTTGGCAAGGAATGGATGATGGAAACGGAACCTTACATAGATATGGAACTGTTTCAATAATCAGATAATTCAGGCTTTTAAAAATTCTATTTTTTCTTTTCAATAAGCAAAATTTCATTTTTTTTAAGTTGCTTTAAATAGCAGTATTTCTTCCTAATTATTTTAAATGGTTTGCTGTTAAGTTTATACAATTTCAATTTGTATCTCTTATTAATTTCAATTAAGTTTGCAAATTATCAATTTAAATCAATTTTTATATGCCGAGTTTTGTGATTAACGATAAATGTGATGGATGTAAAGGACAAGATAAAACCGCTTGTCAGTATGTTTGTCCAAATGATTTAATGGTACTGAACAAATTAACTAATAAAGCATATAACAGGGCACCGGAAATGTGCTGGGAGTGTTATAATTGTGTGAAAATTTGTCCTACTCAAGCTATTGAAGTTCGTGGCTATGCAGACTTTATGCCACTTGGTGGACTTGTTCAACCATTGCGAAGTTCAGATGCAATAATGTGGTCGGTAAAATTTAGAAATGGGAAGTTTAAACGTTTCAAATTTCCAACAAGAACAATCCCCGAAGGAACTGTTGTGCCTGATGCCGGATTTACTACTGCAACTGATGATATTAAAAGTCCTTTGCTAAGAACAGAACCGGAATCTTTGGGAATGGACGAATTAGAGAAAATCTAAAATGATAATAGAAAGAATTGTTAAATTGTTAAGTTGTTCGATTGTTCAATTGTAATTCTCGTATTCAATCATTCTCTCATTTTAGCATTTTTTTAATTCGAAAAAAGCATCAATTAACAGAAGAAAAAACAAATAAATGGACGATTATAAAGTTGAAATAGTTGACACAGATTTTTTAATTCTCGGTGGTGGGATGTCAGCTTGTGGTGCTGCTTTTGAAGCGGCTTATTGGGCAAAGAAACATAATTTAAAAGTAACTGTTGTTGATAAAGCAGCAATCGACCGTAGTGGAGCAGTTGCTATGGGATTGTCTGCAATAAATTTATATGTTGGATTAAAAGACAAAGACAATACTATCAAGGATTATGTAAACTATGTAAAAAATGATTTGATGGGAATTACCCGTCAGGATTTGGTGGCAAACATAGCCCGTCATGTTGATTCATCAGTTCATCTTTTCGAAAAATGGGGTTTGCCAATCTGGAAAGATGATGATGGCAAATATGTTCACGAAGGTCGTTGGCAAATTATGATTCATGGTGAGTCTTATAAAACCATAGTTGCCGAAGCTGCAAAAAAAGCACTTGATGAATTAGGTGAAAACGGAGAATATTACGAAAGAGTTTTTATTACTAATCCAATTATGGATGGTGACCGATGTATTGGTGCTGTTGGCTTTAGTGTTCGTGAAAAGAAAATATATATTTTTAAAGCAAAATCAGTTTTAGCTGCAATGGGTGGAGCTGTTCATGTTTTTAAACCAAAATCAGTAGGAGAGGGCTTAGGTCGTTCGTGGTACCCTCCTTTTAATTCAGGTGCAAGTGCTTATTTCACTATCAAAGCCGGTGCTGAAATGACTTGTCAGGAAGTGAGGTTTGTCCCTGTAAGATTTAAAGATGCCTATGGTCCTGTTGGTGCATGGTTTCTTTTATTCAATGCAAAAGCAACTAATGCCGATGGTGATGATTATATGGAAACCCGAAAAGATGTTCTTGAAAAATGGGCTCCTTATGGATTAACAAAACCTATTCCAACAAATTTAAGAAATCATCTTATGGTGCTTGAAGTTCAGGATGGAAAAGGACCTATCTATATGAGAACTGACGAAGCTATCCAAAGAATTGCCAACGAAACTGATGATGAAAAAGCTAATAAAAGAAAACTTAAAGAGCTTGAAAAAGAAGCTTGGGAAGATTTCCTTGACATGACTATAAGCCAGGCATTATTGTGGGCATCAACTGATACTTTTCCTGAAGAGAAACCTTCAGAAATATCAGCGTGTGAACCTTATTTTATTAGTTCTCATTCCGGTGCTTCCGGTGCATGGGTTAGCGGACCCGAAGATATGTCTCCCGAAGAATATAAATGGGGATATCCAAATATGACAACCGTTAAAGGATTGTTTGCAGCAGGTGATGCTTCAGGTGCTTCAAGTCATAAATTTTCATCAGGCTCCTTCACCGAAGGACGAATTGCTGCAAAAGCTGCTATTGCATTTTGCATTGATAATCCTGAAATTAATGAAATTTCTGATGAAAGAATTGAAGAATTTAAAAATGAAATTTTAAGACCTTTAGAATTATATCAGGAGCATAAAGATTATTCAAGTAATCCTGAAATAAATCCTAATTTTATTAAACCAAAAATGTTTATGTTCCGTTTGCAGAAAATAATGGATGAATATGCTGGTGGTGCTTCTGTTAATTTTAAAACTTCAAAAGCACTAATGGAAAAGGGGATGGAGTTTTTGCAATATATGAAAGAAGATTCTTTAAAACTTGCTGCAGAAGATGAGCATGAATTAATGCGTTGCTGGGAGAATATTCATAGATTGCTTCAGGCAGAATCCCACATCAGAACAATGTTGTTTAGAGAAGAGACTCGCTGGCCGGGATATTATTTTAGAACTGATTTCCCTGAGATGAAAGAAGATTGGGAGAGTTTTGCAAACTGTCGCTGGAATCCTGAAACAGAAGAGTGGGAGATGATGAAGAAGGATGTGATTGATTTGGTTGGAGAGTAATATTAGAAATTAGGTCTTTGTGTATCTCTGTGGTATAGTTATTACACAAAGTTTCACGGAGAAACATAAACGAAATTTTTGCATAAAGAAACATAGATTTAAAAGAAAAGTAAATATTACGTCCCTAACGGGACTAAGATCTAATCAAAGGATTGTTTTTACAAATATTAGGTCCCTGACGGGACTAAAAAACGAAATCATGATTTATATTTTTCTATTTCTTTTCTTGTCCTGTTAAGGACAATATATTTGTAGAAAAATATAGTTAAATAATTTTAAGTCCCGTAGGGACGAAATAATATTCATTTTAATTAATGAAACAAAAGAAAATATTAGTTATCGGCGGAGGAATGAGCGGAATAACTACTGCTGTTGAAGCAGCGGAAGTTGGTCATAAAGTTATTCTGGTTGAGAAACTTCCTTACCTTGGTGGGAGAGTTGCCAAGATGAATCAATATTTTCCAAAGCTTTGCCCACCATATTGTGGTCTTGAAATCAATTTCAAAAGAATAAAAAACAATCATAATATTGATGTTTTTGTTTCAACTAAAGTTGAGAATATTAGCGGTAAGAAAGGTAATTTTAAAGTTAGTTTAAAAACTGCTGCAAAATTAGTAAATGAGAATTGCACGACTTGTGGCGAATGTGAAAAGGTTTGTCCTGTTGAAATTGATAATGAATTCAATTATAATTTAGATAAAACAAAAGCCATTTACTTGCCACATGAAATGGCATTTCCATGGAAATATACAATTGATGAAAAAGCCTGCAAAGGTGAAAGCTGTAATTTGTGTGTAGAAGTTTGTAAGTATAATGCAATAGATTTAAAACAAAAAGAATTGAGTTTTGAATTGGATGTTGACTCAATTGTTATTGCAACAGGTTGGAAGCCTTATAATGCTTCTTTGATAGAAAATTTAAGCTATGATTCTTCTCAGGATATAATCACAAATGTTGAGATGGAGAGGCTTGCTGCACCTAATGGTAATACTTCAGGTAAGATAGTTCGACTTTCAGATAATAAAGAAGTTAAGAATATTGCCTTTGTGCAATGTGCGGGTTCACGTGATGAAAATCATTTGGCTTATTGTTCGGGAGTTTGCTGTTCGGCTTCTTTAAAACAAGCATTAAATATTAGAACAGTCTGTCCGGAGATTAAGATCAAAATTTTCTATATCGATTTAAGAGTTTTGGGCAGGAATGAAGATATGTTAAAGAAAGTTGAAGCTGATGAAAATATTGAATTGATAAAAGGAAAAGTTGGGCGAGTGAACTTAAATGAAAATGGAAGTCTTCAGGTGGAAGCCGAAGATATTATGATAAATAAAAAAGTGAATCAGGAATTTGATATGGTGGTTTTAGCAACAGGAATTGTTCCTGAAAAGCTGGATATTCCTATTATTAAATACGATGATTTTGGTTTTGTTGATGTTGATAAACTCGAAGATGGAATTTTTGCAACTGCTTGTGCAAAGAAACCATTGGATGTTTCAGCATCGGTGAAGGATGCAACTGGAATGGCATTGAAAGCGATACAGGAATAATTAAGCAAACATCTTTTTTTATGTCTAATCCATTTTTATAAATAAAATGGTTCTACTGTTATTTTAGTGGAAGTGAAAATGTTTTAATATTCAATAAATTCCAAATAGAAAAAAAACAAATAGCAAATAAAACCCAAATACCAATGTTTAAAAAAATCAAACAACAAAAATGATAAATTAACACAATAACTTAATATTTATTATTTTAAAGTGTTTTGGTTTCATTTTTAATATTTACATATCGGTTTTTTAATATGTAAATAGTTTTGGAAATTGATTATTGATAAATTGAAAATTATTTATATTTTGTGATTTGTATTTTGTGATTTTCACTAAATTCGCAGTAGTACCAATAAATTTAATCTAATAAAAACATATTTGATGAACGATCAAATTAAATTACATATTGCTCTCCCTGTTCTTAATGAACTCGAAAACATTGATAAATTTTTTGAATGTTTAAGAGTACAAACTTATAAGAATTTTGACATATATATTTGTGTTAACCAACCTGAAGAATGGTGGGATGATGATGAAAAAAAACATATCTGTGTTAACAATTTTAAAACAATTGAAAGTCTTGGAAAGATTGACGATTTTTCTCTAACAATAATTGATAAAAGCAGTAGAAAATCAGGATGGAAAGGTAGAAAACATGGTGTTGGCTGGGCAAGAAAAATACTTATGGACCATATTAATAAATTTTCTCATCCATCTGACCTTATTGTTAGCTTAGATGCAGATACAACTTTTTCAGAAGATTATTTTAGTTCTATTATTGAAAATTTCAATGAACATCCCGATGCAAAAGCACTTTCTGTTCCATATTATCACAATTTAGTTGAAGATGAAGATGCAAACAGGGCAATGCTTCGTTATGAAATTTATATGCGATATTATGTTCTCAATCTCTGGAGAATAGAAAGTCCGTATAGCTATACAGCATTGGGTTCTGCGATTGTTATACCGATAAGAACTTATAGAATAATAGGAGGGTTAACACCTAAAAAGAGTGGTGAAGATTTTTATTTTCTTCAAAAGTTGAAAAAATTTGGAAATGTACTGAACTGGAACAATGAAAAAGTTTATCCAGGAACACGTTTTTCTGACAGGGTATATTTTGGAACCGGACCGGCTATGATTAAAGGAAATTCAGGAGACTGGAAAAGTTATCCCGTTTACGATTATAAACTTTTTGATAATATTAAAGAAACCTATGATGTTTTTTCCGAATTGTTTTCAAAGAATATAAAAACTCCTTTAGATGATTTTTTTAAAACTCACTTTGATGAGGAAGTTATTTTTGAAAATTTAAGAAATAATAATAAAACACCTGAAAATTTTGTTAAAGCATGCCACGAAAAATTTGACGGATTAAGAATTTTGCAATATTTAAAAGAAAAACAAAGCGAAATAAAACATTCAGACGAAGCAAATCTCTTGGAATTTTTTGAAAAATTCTATCCTGAAGAAATACCTGATTTCTTTAACAAAAGTTTTTCTTTCCAAAAAGCTAAAACCGATGAATTAGATATTTTAAGAAATATTTTAATGAATATTGAAGAAAAATATCAAAGAAAAAGTGTTAGAAATTAAAAAAACTTGAGAGATAATTATTTATTTTATTAATCCTCTGCCAATTTTCTTGATTTTATTTTCAGCTTGAAGTTCTATAATTATTTTGTCTAACATTCCGTTGATGAAAATCTTGCTTCTCGGAGAACTGAAATATTTTGAAATTTCAATATATTCGTTTAATGTAACATTAACAGGGATTGAAGGAAATTCAATTAGTTCGGTAATAGCTGTTTTTAATAAAATAATATCCATAATTGCAATTCGTTCAATATCCCAGTTTTTTGCCTTTTCTTTAATAATTTCTTCGTATTCATTGTTATGCACAATAGTTTTTCTGAAAAGGTCAATAGCTAATTTTTTATCATCATTTATTTCAAAAGTTGAACTATCTTTATATAATTCCGGTATTGGTTTGGATTCATCCCAATTTTCATTGTAAGATTTAATAAATTTCAGAATCAATAAAAATGAAGTATAATAATCATCAACCCAGTGAATATCTTTTTCTTCATAGAAAAATTGCAAAGATTCATTTTCGAAAAGAAACTTTTTTATGAGAACTATGATAATATCCTTATCTGATTTGTATGAATCTGAAGTTGATTTAATAAAATATTTGTATTCATGACTATCAATAAACTCATTATAAATTTTCCTTATTAATTCTTCCTGCTCATGCCAATTTGGTTTCACTCCTTCAACTTTTTTCTGGAAGTCTAAATTATTATCCAATTGAATAATAAAACGATTATCAATAAATCTCGTAATTGGATTAAGCTCAGCTTCAGTAGGAATATGTTTTTTCTTGGCATTTTCAATTCTTGTGCTTGCAAAACTTACAAGCTCAACAATAAAAGAAAGCTGTGAAATAAATAGGGAATAAATATTATCAACACTTTTGAGCATTTGCCTTTCGCCAAGATCAACTCTGTCGTTTCCCGATTGAAAAAAAGCATATAATGCTTGTATAACTTTTATTCGCAAATGCCTTCGACTAAGCATACTTTTTTAGTAAATTAATGAACACTGTTTTCTTAAAATTCTAAGAATTGAATTTGGTGTAAAATTAATTTATTTTAAATGAATAATTATACAATTTAGAATTATTTATTTAAATATGCTTTTTAGATATTATATAAGGCAACCTTTTCAGACAAAAATATGTCTATTGTAAGAAAGAAATTGTTGAAAAATAATTACTTTAGGTTATAATTTAATTTATTAATTTTGCTAATAGACAATATTAATCAATAAATATTAATTATGGGAGAGTTTGAGAAAACAGAAAGGCAAGAAATCTTTTCAAGAGCAGTAAGAGCGGGGAAAAGAACCTATTTTTTTGATGTAAAGTCCACAAGAGCTGGAGATTATTACCTCACTATTACCGAAAGCAAAAAACGCTTTAATAACGAATTAGGTAAATTTTATTACGAGAAACACAAAATTTTTCTTTATAAAGAAGATTTTGAAAAATTTCAGGATGGTTTTAAAGATGTAGTAGATTTTATCATAAATGAAGTTGTTCCTGAAGAAAAATCAGAAGAAGAAACTAAGGAAGTTGAAAAATTTTCTGAAGTAAATTTCGAAGATTTAGATTCAGAAACCAAGCCCGAGAAGGAATAATAAAATCGTACATATTTAGCTGGCAGATGTTTTGCCAGATTTCTTAATAACTTTTTTTATGCAAGTCATAAAATTTGTTTTTTCTGATTAATTTTGTTAAAAAATTAGTTCCCCGAAAAATAGTTTACAATGAAAGTAACATATTATGGTCATGCTTGTTTTTTAGCTGAAATCCAAAGAAAAAAAATACTTTTTGACCCGTTTATTGCAAATAATCCACTTGCTTCTCAAATTGATGTTAATTCCATAAAAACTGATTATATCTTAATTTCTCATGGACATAATGATCATATTTCTGATGCTTTAACAATTTGTTCAAACAATAATTCAGAAATTATTTCAAATTTTGAAATAATAAATTGGTTCAACAATCAGGGGATTAAAAAAGTTTATCCATTAAACATTGGAGGAAAAATAGTATTGGATTTTGCTACTTTTATGATGGTCAATGCTGTTCATTCAAGTGGTCTTCCTGATAATATTTACGGTGGAGCTGCTGCAGGATATGTAATTTCTTCAAATGATGGTAATTTTTATTTTGCAGGAGATACAGCGTTAACTTATGATATGAAAATTATTCCGCAATTTACTTCATTAGATTTTGCTATTTTGCCTATTGGTGATAATTTTACAATGGGTATTGAAGAAGCAATAATTGCATCAGATTATCTGAAATGTAATAAAATAGTTGGAATGCATTATGATACTTTTCAGTCCATCAAAATTGATAAAAATAATGCTGTAAATAAATTTAGGAAACATGGTAAAGAATTGATTTTATTAAAAATTGGTGAAACAATTAATATTCAAAAAAAATAGATGTTAGAAATTTGACAATAATCAATATTAAGAACAATTATGGGTAAGGTAATAGCGATAGCAAATCAAAAGGGAGGAGTTGGTAAAACGACTACAGCAATGAATTTAAGTGCCAGCTTAGGTGTGTTGGAATATAAAACATTATTAATTGATGCAGACCCGCAGGCAAATGCTACTTCAGGTGTTGGTTTTGACCCAAAAAATATTAAAACAAGCATTTATGAATGTATGATTGATGATGTTGAACCTCAAAACATTATTCTTAATACTAAAACTCCTAATCTTGACCTGATTCCTGCCCACATTGATTTGGTTGGAGCTGAAATTGAAATGGTGAATCTTCCGAATCGTGAAAAAGTCATGCGAAAGGTTATTAATAAAATTAGAGATAATTATGAATTTATTATTATTGATTGCTCTCCATCTTTAGGTTTAATAACTGTTAACTCATTAACTGCTGCCGACTCAGTAATAATTCCGGTTCAATGTGAATATTTTGCCCTTGAAGGTTTAGGGAAATTATTGAATACAATCAAAATAGTACAAACAAGATTAAATCCAGATTTGAACTTTGAAGGTATTTTATTAACAATGTTTGATGTTAGATTAAGACTTGCCAAGCAGGTTATTGAAGAAGTTAAAACTCACTTTCAACAAATGGTTTTTGATACTGTTATTCATCGTAATACTAAACTTGGCGAAGCTCCGAGCTTTGGTGAAACTATTATCATGTATGATGTTAAAAGCAAGGGGGCTAAGAATTATTTGAATCTTGCCCGCGAAGTATTACAAAAAAATTCAATGACTAAAATTGATAATTCCGAAAAACGAATTAACGTATAAAGATGAGCAAGAAAAAAGTTTTGGGAAGAGGCCTTAGTGCATTGCTCGATACTTCTATGGACGAGATAATGCCAAATGAAAATAGAGAAAATAATTATTTTGCCGGTGTTGTAGCAAATATTTCTTTAGAAAAAATAAAAAAAAATCCATACCAACCTCGTACTGATTTTGATAAAAACCATTTAAGAGAACTTGCTGTTTCTATTGAAAAACAAGGCTTGATTCAGCCTGTAACAGTTCGCAAAACGGCTAATAATAAATATGAGCTGATTACAGGCGAAAGGCGTTTAAAAGCTGCTGCCTTAGCTAACATGAAAGAAATTCCTGCTTTTATTCGTGTTGCCGACGACCAGCAAATGCTTGAATTGGCTCTTGTTGAAAATATTCAAAGAGACAACCTTAATGCTATTGAAATCGCAGTTTCTTTTCAACGACTAATTGAAGAATGTAAGCTAACTCAGGAAGAAATGAGCAAGCGTGTCGGGAAAAAAAGAACTACAATTACAAACTATATAAGATTGCTTAAACTTCCGGCAGAAATTCAAATTTCTATCAGAGATAACAGAATTTCTATGGGCCATGCAAGAGCTTTAATTTCTGTTGATGATACAAAAGCTCAATTGAAAATATTAAAAGATATCATTCAAAAAGAACTATCGGTTCGTGAAGTTGAGAAAATTGTTAAAAATATAGGTGCAAAGCCTTTAAAGCCTGAAGATAAAAAAGTGAAATTGATTCAAATTCCAAGAAAATTCGTAAGTGCTAAAAAGAAATTAACTGATAAACTTGGAACTGAAATTGAACTGAAAAGAAATAATAAAGGCAAAGGTAATATCGTTATTCATTTTAATTCAGATGAAGAATTTGAAAATATTATCTCCGTTTTAAATAAATAATTTTTCAAAATTTATTGTAAATTGTCGAAGTACAAAAAAAATATTTTAATTAGAAATCTTAAAATAAAGGTTAATACTTTTAGTAAACCTCTTATTTGTATTATTCTTTTATTTTTTTCACTGTCACAATTTTCAATAGGACAAAACACGAATACAGATTCGAAAACAGACACTTCTTTTGTAAAAACACATTCCCCAAAAAAAGCTTCAATATTTTCTGCAGTATGCCCGGGATTGGGTCAGGCATACAATAAAAAATATTGGAAAATTCCTGTCATATATGTTGGTTTTGGTGTTTTGGGATATTTTGCTGTTACCAATAATAACGAATACAAAATATATAAAGAAGCTTATAATCTCAGAACTGACAATGATAGTACAACTATTGATAATTATTCAAATTATTCTGCTGATAATCTTTTGACAATAAAAAATTATTACAGAAAAAATCTTGAACTTACAGTTATTATTTCTGCCGCCCTTTATATTTTAAACATAGTTGACGCCAGTGTTGATGCACATCTCTATGACTTTGATATTTCCGATGACCTTTCAATGAAGATAGAACCGATTTTGATAAATCCTTCTTATGCTTCCCGAAAACCAAATCCGGGATTGAAACTTACTTTGACACTTAAATAGAAAGAAAAGAGTTATTCATGTGTTTATTGTAAAGCGTTATTATATTTTAGGTTAACACTAACTTTTTTACTGAAATTTCTTTAAAAAATTCAATTTCTAAAATATTTTCAAATCCTGCATAATTCTTCCTATTGTTGCTTATGTGCTTATCTGACTTCGATAGAAGCATTTGCAACGAAGGTCAACAATGAAATTTAAATATAATTAAATTGATGTTTAAAAAATTGCTTATCTTTGTACATATAAACACCTAAATTCATGTGCCATGATACATAGATTTATAAAAGAAGAGATATTAAAATATTTAATTCCTGGAAAAGTTGTTTGTTTATTTGGAGCTCGGCGAACAGGAAAAACTTTTCTAATGAAGAAAATCGAAGAAGAATTGCAAGATAAAAAAATCATAAGTGTTCATGGTGAAGACATAGACGTGGTTGAAGTGTTTTCAAGTAGCAGAAGTAGTATCTTAGAAAAATTCATGAAAGCTTATGATTATATTTTTATAGATGAAGCACAGAAAATTCCTAATATTGGACAGAATCTTAAATTAATTGTTGATTTATTCCCTGAAAAAAAAGTATTTGTAACTGGTTCCTCAGCATTTGATTTGAAGAATCAAATAGGCGAACCATTAACTTGAAGGAGTCGATTTCTTTATTTATTTCCTGTAGCTCAATTAGAACTTAAAGAAAACTATATTGAGTCAAAATCAAATCTTGAAACTCGACTTATTTATGGTTTTTACCCCGAAATAATAACTTCAAATACTGAAGATGAGAAAAAAGCGAATCTCGAGTCAATAAAAAACGGCTATTTATTAAAGGATGTTTTAGAATTAGATAATCTTAAAGATAGTTTGTTTATATTTAACTTGTTGAGATTAATTGCTTTTCAAATAGGAAATAATATATCTTATTCTGAATTAGCATCGAATCTTAAAGTAAACACTCGTACTGTTCAGCGATATTTAAATATTTTAGAAAAAGTTTATATATTATTTTCATTATCTGGATATAGCAGGAATTTACGTAAAGAATATGCAAAAACACCAAGATATTATTTTTATGATAATGGCATACGCAATGCGGTTATCTCAAATTTTAATCGTTTAAATTTAAGAGATGATATCGGAAAATTATGGAAAAATTATATTATTAGCGAAAGAATTAAAAAAAATCATTATTACAACATACATACAAACCAATTTTTTTGGCGAACCTATGATCAACAGGAGATTGATTATGTTGAAGAACGTGAAGGAAACTTATTTGGTTTTGAAATAAAATGGAATTTAAAGAAACATAAAGTTCCTAAGATATTTCTCGAAACATATAAAAACTCCAAATGGACCTTGATTAATAAAGAAAACTATCTTGATTTTATTTGTTGAAATTTACTTTGACGCTTAGATGATTTTTGCTTTACTGCCTTGTATAAGTTTTAAATATTAAAAAATTGATGTTTGAATTTTATTGAATGATTTATTTAATATTAAGTTTATAGAAATAGAGCTTAACAATTGGGTCATTTTCTAAAACATAATCGTCTCTGTTTTTTTTAAATTTCTCATAAGTTATTCCAAAAGGAGAATCTGCTGATTCATATTTTGGTATTATCAAATATTTATTTGTGAAAGTAGGTTTTCCTGTTTCATAAAACCTGAATAATAGTGGATAATTATCAATTGTTACTATTTTGTTATTATTCAAATGTTTATTAGTTAGATTTTCTTTTATTAATATAAAAGTGTTTTCTGTATTTGAATATTTCCATATATCAACATGAAAGTAATGTTCTTCAAATGGTAAATTTTCTCTATTAATTAAATAAAATACAAATAAATAATTGTTGCCAGCAAAATATATTTTAGAAACTCTACAAAATTTTTGCTCATATTTCATAAGTAGTTGAACAGCATCAATACCAGGCTCCTGATTATTAAATTCTTCAATTATTGTATCATGTAGTCTATCCCAGGTGCTGTCATTTTTGCTAAAACTATTAATTATTTTGAGTTTTTTATTATAAATTGAAATTTTATAATTAATGGCATCAACTACTGCAATATTATTTTCTGAACAAGTAAAATAGGAGTCATCTCCAATATGTGATAAAGCCGGTAAGCTGTAATCAATATTGATTTTCGAAGTAAATTTTTGCTTATTAAAATCAAACAAACCTATTTTGCAGATAGGATTATTAAAATCAATTAATAATAACTTATTATCAAAATATTTTATACTTTTCCAATAAGTAGAATTCAGATTAATAGTATTGGAATATTCGTATGTATTTGCTGATGTTTCGTGAAATACAAATATTCTATGGAATCCTTGAATGTAAATGTTGTTAGCAATTACTTGAAAATTAGCGGGTTTTTCTCTTAAGTCTTTTTTGTTTTTTAGTTTTTTCCCGATTACACATTTTAATTTATGTTGTTCAAAGTTTATAAGATTAATTTTCCATAAATTTAATGTGTCAATTTTTCCAAATTCTTCGACTTTTAATATATAGTAATCATTTTCATAAATGCATGATTGTAAATTTTTCCCTGCATTTTTCCTTAATTCACCTGTACCTTTTAGAGATACTATTGTATCAATATTTAGATAGTTTAAAAATTCTTTGTTATCAGATTGCTGATTAAAAGCTAAAATTGGGCTTAATATTAATATTGTAATAAATATGTTTATTTTTTTCATTTTGCTAATATTTAAAAACTAAGGTGTTTATATGTTTCCGTATCTCTTTAATTTTCTTTTCTGTAAATCCTTTTTGAAAATAGAGAATCTTTAAATTTGAATCCAGAATAATAAAATACGGGTACCCTTCTGTATTTATTTCTTTTCTAATATTATCATTAACCAAAATAGTATAATTTATCTTCTTTTTTTCTTTGTAATCCTTCACATCTTGCAATTTTTTGTTTAATACATTAAGTCCAATTACTTTTAATTCAGGAAAATCTTTATGGATATCATTAATGTATGGCAATGCCTTTGCACAAGGTTTACAACCAATATACCATAAATCAATTAAATAAAATTTTGCATTGAAAGATTTTAAACTCACTGTATCACCGTTTAAATTTAAACACTTATAATTCTTGAAAAAATTATCCTTCTCAAGAACGTTTCTTTTATTAGGTTCATAGTTTTTAGCTGTTATTTTTTCTGTGTTTTTAAAGAAATTTGTTTTACTAACACTATCTGTAGTAAATGAAATATAATCGTAATATTCATATTTAGTCGTGAAATCAATATTATCAGAAATGTAATCAACATAATATTTTTCTATAACTGTATCAGTAATATTTAAAACGTAATTTGCAATACGTTTTCCATAATATTTTTTCTCAGTATATGTAATATCAATAATAGTTTTATTATCAATTTCTTGAATATTATTAACTTCACATTTAGGTAAATACCAAAAAAATAACATTGAATTATAAAAAGGATTTGGATTAAGATACTGCTTAAGGTAGGTATTATATCCCTTTGTAAACTCTGTATTATCAATTATTTTCCCATTATCATATTTTCTGTAGATGGAATCCCCGTCATATAACAAATTGAATGAGTTAATCTTTAATTGAATTTGGTTTTTGAGTTTTATTTTTTTCTTATTTGATAAAATTACTGTAATAGTATCTTTTATTGGATTATTTCCTTTTATATAATAAGAATTCAAATATGTTATACGAGTGTTATTTGAGTTGTAGTATTTGGCAGTAAAGGATTTTCTAACATACTTTAAATCTATATCTTGTCCTATAGCATTGCAAGTAAAAAATATACAAATAATTATTAGTTTTAGGTATTTCATAATTCAAAATTAAGAAATATGTAGTAAAAATTATATCTATTGCATCTTTTTATTGTATTAATACGGAATAAGAATTTTTTCTTTTAGTTCCATTATAAATTTCCTATAATTTTTAATACATCTTGTTTTATATAGAGGTAATTCTTTTTTTCATAAAATAGGGCTTCGTTCTTATAATATAATATTTCACTATTCTTTTGGTAAATAATAATTGAAGGAACGGTTTTTATATTTAAGTAATAGGAAATACTATCTGGATTAGAGATAAAGCAGGGTGTGAATTGATTAAATTTTGTTTGAGTGTAAATTACATATTGCTTTCTTATGAAAACAGAATTAATCCAAGGGAATACTAAAAAATAATTTACCGATGAGTCTTTTTCTAAAGTATCAAAGGTTTGCGATAAAAGTGCAATACATGCCGAACAGATTGGCTCAGAATATAAAATGCAAATTGTTGTTTTGTTATCTTGTAAAAGATTAATAGTATCTCCTCTTATGTCTAAACAAGTGGGAGTTTGAGATAGTGAAGTAAGCTGAGCAAGAAAAAACAAACAAGTAACAATTCCTGTTTTTTTGTTAATGAATTTATTCTTCCCCTCTTTTATCATAAATCTGCAATAGCAGTACAGGATTATTTTCATAAAAATAGTCATCACAAGCTTTATTATATTCAGAATATTTATAATTAATTGGGTTGATAGGTGCATTATAACTTGAAATTAGCATAAAATCATTTATAAATAGAATGGCTCCATTTCTTATATAAGTAAAACTAAATGGGTAAGCCTGTTTCGTAATTTTCTCATCTTTTTTTGCAACAAAATAATTTGAAGGTGTAAAAATACCTGATTTTTCAAGTTCAAACTTAGCTGAATTCATATTTAGTTTCCAAATATCAATGTAACAAGAGTCCATATCTTCGTTAAGGTTCAACCTATAACTAACAAGTAATTCTGTTTCTGAGATAAAATAAACAAAATCAATTACACTATACTTTTCTTTATCTTGATTTAGTATAGAAATTACTTTATGCGGGTCCTTTGTCTTTTGCAAAGCATTTTTTGTTGAAGCAGGAACTTTTTTCCAGTTGGGATAGTCTTTCTGAATAGTCTGAATAGTATTATCAGCATAATCTTTTATCTCAATTGTATATTTAGAAGCATCTGAAAACGCCATATATTTTGAATTTGCATCAAAAAAATTATTAGGACCGCAAACACTAAATTGAGGAAGATTCATAGGAGGTTTTAGAGTATATTCATTCTTTTTTGTTTTAAGATTAAAAAAAGAGACCTTGTTTCCTCTCATATAATATGTTGCATAAATAAGTAGAGTGTCATTAATACAGTTGAAAAAATGATGTATTGAGTGATTAAGTTTTATTCTTTCCGAATAAGTGTAAAATTCATCGGATATTTTTCTAAATATTAGGACATCCTTATAACAAGAAATCAAAATTAATGAGTCAGTAAATGCAAAACTGCTAATTATTGGCCATTCAAATTTCTCGTTTTTCAAATTATTACTAATGCAATAAACTTTAGTAATAGAGCGATTATTAGTGTTGAAAGAAAAAAAGGTAATTGTGTCCAAGCTTTTTATATTTTTTGAACCGATATTAGTGAACATTGCAGTGTTTTTATAGATATTTGCTAAATGTTCCTTCTGAATATTTGAAATAATTGATTGTTCGTCAATAACCAACATTGTGTCAAATGTGAAAACATCTCCAAAATTATCTTGGGCAGGTAAGCTACTGGATAAAAACACTAAACATATTAGAAAGCTAATTAGTTTCATATTATTAGTTTAAAACTGTTTCAAATGGCAAAATAAAAGACTTTATAAAATTAATTCAAATTAATAAATAAGCAAGTGTTTATAAAGAAATATTTAATCCATTTCAATGATAATATGTAAATAGTTCTGAAATTAAAGGTTTGTTAAATTGAAATTGAAACGAGAAAATTTTATTAAATACTTTCAGAATGTATAAAAGTTTATTTCGAATTTAATTATTTCTTCAATCTAAATCGAGTCAAAAACTTTTCTTTATTTCTATTTGGCATATTCAATACCTGGTTCTAATTTAAACGATTTATTATCATTATACTCCTGATTATAAGCATTTTTATCATATTGCATTTCCGGTAATTCATTTTTTAATTTATAACCATTTTTAACTTTGCCAATCACATTAAGTTTGATAAACACATTTTTCACATAAGTTGTTTTATTTATCTCCGGTTCATAAAATGAATTACCAAAAAATGAATGTATATAAGACAATTCCATTTTGCCATCGCTATTAATTTTATAAACAATAAGACTCTCGGAATCAGCATAACGATACACCCCGTATTTACCATTAGATCCATCGGGTACCCTCGACTTTAAATATCGTTCTTGGACTCTGATAATTTGATGTTTATTACTTGCAATAAAAACATTAGCATATCCAAAATGTTTATTAGTATCTTTTGGAGTAATGGCAATTTCGATTATGGAATTTAACAAAGTACTATCATAATATATTTGTTCTATTTCATAATTATACTTTTTCTTTGAATAAAATATATTACGACGATAATTAAGTAAGTTTTCTGCTAATAAATATTTTAACTCACTTGGTTCTTTTATATGATCTGCAAATAATCTCTCTTTTCCTCTATCAATACTAATAAAATATATTTTTTCATCAATTGACAGACCAATATTTTTTCGAATTTTATTATATTTCTGAGTCTCAAGTAAAATATTACTTTTAACTGTCCTTGTTGTAGTATCTGGTATTTCTTGAAATAAATCAATATGCTCATAGTATGCACAATGATAAAATGTACTTTTATTTAAGCAATTAGTTTTTAGTTTGTGTAAAGCACTCTGTAGTAATTCATAAGGAGTTATTTCTTGAGATTTTATTGTGATTGCATCAAATTTATATATTAATGGTATAATGGAAATTCTATTATCATTATATTTATCTATTTCACTTAGCGATATTTTTTTCGGTTTATATCCAATACAAGAGATAGTTAAACTGTCATTATTTATCATATTCTCATCATAATTAAGAATAAACTTTCCTTCTCTATTTGTAGATGAACCAAGATTGTAATCAAAGTAAATATGAGCATAAGCAACAGGTTTGGCTGTAACCTCATCAATTACTGTACCTTTAATAGTTACATCTTGAGAGTAAATAGCATTTGCATAAATGCTTGCAATCATAAAAACTATAAAAACTTTCATTTGTTAAATTTAATAAAAAATTGCTTACAAATAATGTAAGCAATTTTTTGTTGCTAAAATTTCTATATAAAGTATCCTCCAAATCCAATTTTTTGTTGTAAATCCAATTTATCATAAATGTTTACTTTAAAACCTATTCCTATTGCATTTTCAATCCAATAAAATGGACCGTAATTTCTAATATAGTTTCTGTAAAGTACTTTGTCATCAGGAGAATTACTTACAATTGTTGAGTCGAAAGCATAAGGCATAAACATACTGCTTCTTGTGGTTGAATATTTCATTTGAAGGTCATAAAATACAAATGGTTCTATATGTTGTAAATTTGCAAAAACACGTCTGTTATAAAATATATTAATATTTAGATAATGAATTGGCTTGGTTGCATACAATCTTTTGTAAAATATATTGCTCTGGTCATCAGTCTGTTTAATGCTGTTAATATTAAATCCTAATCCTAATCCTAATTCGCTTCTTTTAATTTCTTTTGAAAAGGTAGCTGTAATATTCTTTCCGGCTCCGGTAGAATTATAGTCTATTCCAATATTTTGAGAATAGGAATAGCTTATTAGAAACATTAAACAAATAAAAAATATTTTTCTCATAATTGATGGTTTGAAAAGGAAGATAAATATTAAAGAATAACCTACGAAGCTTTATAATACTTCTTTGCTTCCGGCAAGAATTTTTTCATTTCTTCAATTCTGTTTTTATCGCTTGGGTGTGTGCTAAGGAATTCAGGGATTTTAGCACCTCCTTTGCTCGACATTCTTTCCCAGAATATTATTGTTTCGGCGGGGTCGTAACCAGCTAATGCCATAAAAACCATTCCGAGTTTATCGGCTTCATATTCATGTTTTCGCGAATAAGCAAGTGTTCCTAAAGTAGAACCAACACCATAAACAGCAAGGAAAATATTTCTTGTTTGTTCTGGTTTTTCTTTCATTGCAACCGCAAGAGAAGCACCACCGAGAACGATTATAAGTTGTTGACTCATTCTTTCGTTGCCATGTTTAGCAACAGCATGTCCCATCTCGTGTCCCATCACTACAGCCAAACCGGTTTCTGTTTTTGTGTATGGTAGAATTCCGGAATAAAAAACAATTTTCCCACCGGGCATACACCATGCATTTACGGATTTATTGTTTACCAAATTAAATTCCCATTGAAAGTCTTTTACACGTTTGGAGTGTCCTGTTTCTTTCATGTGTTTTGTAAGGCTCGTTGATATTTTTGCTCCAACTCTTTTTACCATTGCGGTATTAGAATTGCTTGCAGGCATAGCTGGATTCTTTGAAAGAAAACCTTTGTAGTTCGACAAACTCATGCTCATCATAACATTATTCGGAAGCATGCGGAATTGCTTACGATTAGTTATTGGAACTTTGCTACATGAAAATATTACGAAAACTAATAATAATGGAATTAAAATCTTCTTGTTTTTCATAGTATTATATTTTTAATTATTATTTTGGAAAAAAATTATTTAAGAAATCTTCGAGCTTGGTAAGACTAATATTAGTTTTTAATTCTCCTGCTTTGCTATAAGCAATATTTCCGGTTTGTTCCGATACAATAATTGCAATAGCATCGGATTGTTCTGTAATTCCAACAGCAGCTCTGTGTCTTAATCCATAATTCGCCGGGAAATCCAATTTTTTTGATAGAGGAAGAACACAACTTGCAGAGGCAATTTTGTTTTTTCTTATAATTATTGCTCCATCGTGAAGAGGATTATTTTTATAAAAAATACTTTCAATAAGAGAACTTGAAATATTTGCATCAATAATTTCTCCTGTCTCATTAAGTTCAAGCAGTTCATTTTTATTTGTGATAATAATTAATGCTCCGGTTTTTGTTTTTGCCATATTCCTGCATGCCTTTATAATAGAATCAATATCAAGTACTATAGGCTTTCCTATATTGAATTTCCAAAATAAAAAACGTTTTTGATTTTTTCCTATAAAGCTTGGAGTACCTAATAAAAGTAAAAATTTCCTGATTTCTTGTTGGAAAACAATAAGTAATGCAATTACTCCAACACTAATAAATGAGCCGAGAATTTCACTTAGCAGCTCCATTTGTAGAACTTTTACCAGTTTCCATATCAGGTAAAACGAAATAATACCTATGAAAATTCGAATTGCTACAGTGCCTTTTATTAGACGGTAGATTGCATATAACAAAAAAGCAACCAATAGAATATCAATAACATCAAGCAGTCTGATTTTAATAAAATTTGTTATTAATAGTTCAATCATAAAAATGTAATTATATATGCAAAGTTAATTAATTTAATTTATTAACAATTTTAATTGTTTCAACTGCTGGTTTCACATCGTGAACTCTAAGAATATTTGCTCCATTCATCAAAGCAATTGTATTTAAAACTGTTGTTCCGGTAAGAGCTTCATAAGGCTTGGTATTTAGAACTTTATTTATCATAGATTTTCTTGAAAATCCAACTAATAAAGGTAGTTCGAAAATTTTAAAATTGTCAAGTTTTTTTAATAGTTCATAGTTGTTTTCGAGAGTTTTTCCAAAACCAAATCCCGGGTCGATTATAACATCATTTACTCCAATTTTTTTCAACTTATCAATTTGTTGAGAAAAGAAAAAGATAATTTCTTTTACGATATCTGAATAATTTGGATTTAGCTGCATGTTTTCAGGAGTTCCTTTGATGTGCATCATAATGTAAGGAACATTCAAATCTGCAACAGTTTCAAATATCTTGCTATCAAACATTCCCCCTGAAATATCGTTAATAATTTTAGCACCGCTTTCAATTGCATTTTTTGCTATATCTGCTCTGTAAGTATCAACGGAAATAATGATTTTAGGAAAATTTTTCAATAATAATTCTATTACCGAAACTATCTTTTTTAATTCTTCTTCTTTTGAAACTTCTTTAGCTCCAGGGCGAGTTGAAACTGCTCCAATATCAATAATGTCTGCTCCTTCTTCTAACATTTTTTCAGTTTGTTTTATTTGATCGATTTCGGAAACGTAAAACCCACCATCATAAAAGGAATCAGGAGTTATATTTAAAATTCCCATAACCAATGGCTTATCAATTGTTAATAATTTGCCACCACAATTTATGGTTTTTTTTCTTGAAAAAAATGTATCTTTAGCCCCTGATTTATTTGAATCCAATTGAAATTATTTTTAGTTAAATATTTTGCTAAAATACAAAATCTTTAAAATGAATAAAACATCAAAGCAATTTGAATTTGTTATTTCTGAATGCAGAGAAATTTTTTATTCTAAAATGAATGATTATGGAAGCGCATGGAGAATTTTACGCACTAGTTCATTAACCGACCAGATATTTATAAAAGCCCAACGTATCAGGAGTATAGAAGAAAAAGGTGTTTCGAAAATTGATGAGGGAATTAAATCCGAATTTATTGGAATTGTTAATTACTCTGTAATGGCTTTGATTCAATTGGAAAAAGATGTTGTGGACAATGATATTAGCATTGCTCCCGAAGAATCTATTGCTTTGTATGATAAATATATTTACGGGGCTAAGGAATTGATGGAAAACAAAAATCATGATTACGGAGAAGCATGGAGAGAAATGAGAATCAGTTCACTCACCGATATTATTTTAATGAAACTTTACAGAATTAAACAAATTGAAGATAACGAAGGAAAAACTTTTGTCTCCGAAGGTTTAGATGCTAATTATAATGACATAATAAATTATTCGGTGTTTGCATTAATTATGCTCAATGGAAAAAACTAATTATTTATATTATTAACAAACAGAGTTATAAAGAGAAAATCATAGAGAAATGAAAAAGAAAAGTTTATCAATTATCGTTCAAATTATTATTATTTTATTGTCAATCACATCAATTGTTTTGATAAATATTTATAAAGATTTAAGTTATCTTTTTATAGCAATTCTTATTATAAATTTATTTCTTGCTATTAGGTTTAATAAAATTTCAGGAAAGACTCTTCAAACCATAAGCTGTATAATAATTGGTATTGTTTTTATTTATTCCGGCTTTGTTAAAGCCGTTGACCCATGGGGTTCCATGTTTAAATTTCAAGATTATTTTGAAGCATTTCATATGGATTTTTTTAATCCTTTTGCATTATATTTAGGAATAGTTTTAAGTGCTTTTGAATTTCTACTTGGCGTATCATTACTTTTTAAAATTAATATCCGGCTCTCATCCTTTTTCGTTATGCTGTTTATGGTGTTTTTTACAATACTAACATTTTATCTGGCATTAGCAAATCCCGTTGCTGATTGTGGATGTTTTGGAGATGCAATAATTCTTACAAACTGGCAAACTTTCTATAAGAATATAATTTTAATGGTTTTTACCATGCTTGCTTTCCTAAATAGAAATATTATTAAATCTTTTATTAATCTTTTATTTAGAAAAGTGATTATTATTATTGGATTAATAGCTGTTTTTGGTGTTTCAATTTATGCTCTTTATCATTTACCGATAATTGATTTTCGTGAATGGAAAGTTGGAAATAGTATGATTAGCAATGCTTCCGAAACACTTGTTTATCTAACTTATCAAAACAAACAAACCGGCGAAGAAGCTGAAATGCTCTCAAACGAATTGCCATGGCAAGATACTGTTTGGATGGCTAATTGGAAATATAAAGAACAACGTTATGAAGAAATTGGAGAAGCTGACGGAAGCGAATTGAAAATGACTGATGAATATGGTGATGATGCTAAAATTCATGAGCATGGATATCAATTTATTGTTGTTTCATATTATCTTGAAAAAACCAATGAAACTGCATTCGATAAAATCAATAAATTGAATGAAAAGGCTGAAGTAGAAGATATTTCTTTTATTGGTGTTTCAGGCTCAGTTCCTGATTTTATTAATTCTTTCAGGCAAAAACATAATATATTATTTCCTGTTCATAATGCTGATGAAATAGCACTAAAAACAGTTATTAGGTCTAATCCGGGATTATTATTATTAAAAGATGGAGTTATTATTGAAAAATGGGGCCACAGAGATATTCCTAATTTTGAAGAAATAAAATTGAATTATTTTGACTAATAAAAATAAATGTTACAATTTATTATCAAGCGTTTGTTTTATGGAGTTCTTGTATTATTTGGCGTAATAACAATATTGTTTTTGCTCTTTAATGTTTTACCCGGCGACCCCGCAAGAATGATGCTCGGACAACGTGCCGATATTGCATCCATCGAAGCTATTAACAAAGATCTTGGACGTGACAAACCAATGCTTACGCAATATTTTAACTATCTGAATGATATATCCCCAATTTCGTTTCACAATATTGCTGATAAAGAAAATTACTGGTATTTAGACAAAACAAAATATTCTCCGTTTTTATCATTATTTGCAACAGGGAAAAATAAAGTTGTAGTTCTTAAAAAACCTTATTTGCGGCGTTCGTACCAAAGCAAACGAAAGGTCTCAAAAGTTTTATCAGAAGCATTTCCTAAAACAGCTTTGTTAGCTACTGTTGCAATTGCTATTGCTATATTTTTTGGTGTTATCATCGGAATTATTTCGGCAATAAAAAAAGGTGGAATATTTGATAAAGTTTCACTGGTGTTTTCTGTTTTTGGAATGTCATTGCCTTCGTTTTTTGCAGCGATACTTATTGCCTGGATATTTGCATTTCTTCTTGCAAAATTTACCGGTTTAAACATGGTTGGAAGTTTATATTCTGTTGATGATTTAGGAAGAGGAGAATACCTTGATTTGAAGAATTTAATTTTGCCCGCAATAACTCTTGGCATAAGACCACTGGCAATTGTTATTGAATTAACAAAAAGCTCTTTACTTGATGTTTTATCTCAGGACTATATTCGAACAGCACGGGCAAAGGGATTAAACTTTTATAAAGTAATAACAAAACATGCTATGAAAAATGCTATGAATCCTGTGATTACTGCAATTTCAGGATGGTTTGCATCGCTTATGGCAGGTGCTGTTTTTGTAGAATATGTTTTCGATTGGAAAGGAATTGGAGTTGTTATAGTTGAAGCTCTTAACAAATATGATTTCCCCGTTGTGATGGGGGCTGTTTTGTTAATTTCAATAATTCTTATTATTATCAACATTTTGGTTGATATTATTTATGGTTTTTTAGACCCGAGAGTTAGGGTTATTTAATTTATTAAAAAAAATATTATTATGAGAAAAAAAATAGTTGCAGGTAACTGGAAAATGAATAAAACTTTTCAGGAAGCCGATGATTTGTTATTTGAAATCAAAGAAATGTTAAATAAACAAAATCCCGAAGATGTTCAAGTTATTGTTTGTCCACCTACTCTTTATCTTGAACTTGCAAATGATATTTCTTTTGAAAGCAATTTCTTTGTAGGTGCTCAGAATGTTAACGACAATGAATCGGGAGCATACACAGGAGAAATATCTGCTCCGATGTTGAAATCAATGGATATTGAATATTGCATTATTGGACATTCCGAAAGAAGAAAACATTTTGGTGAAACAAATCAAATGCTTAAAGATAAAGTGAAAAAAGCTCTGGAAAATGAGATTATTCCGATATTTTGTTGTGGCGAACTTTTACCCGAAAGACAAGCTGAGAATCATTTTAATATCGTGGAAAAACAATTAGTAGAATCTTTGTTTTCTTTAGATGATTATGATTTCAGCAAAGTTATAATTGCTTATGAGCCTATTTGGGCAATTGGGACAGGTGTAACTGCAAGTCCACAACAAGCACAGGAAATGCATGAACACATCCGAAAATTAATTGCCGGAAAATATGGAAAAGAAATTGCCGACGAAACAACAATTTTATATGGTGGCAGTTGCAATGCAAAAAATGCCAAAGATTTGTTTGAAAATCCTGATGTTGATGGTGGATTAATTGGCGGTGCTTCGCTAAAAGCTGTTGATTTTATTAAAATTGCGAATTCTTTTTAATATTAAAATTCAAAAATGAATTATATTGAAATAACATTTGAAATTTCTCCTGTTAATCCGGGTGTTGAAATATTAAGTGCCCAATTATCAGAAATCGATTTTGAGAGTTTTGTTGAAACCGACGACGGATTACTTGCTTATATTCCTGAAGAAAAATACGAAGAAAAAAAGCTAAAAGATTTACAATTATTAAATTCTGATGAATTTAGGATTTCTTACAATTCTAAAATTATTAAAAACCAAAATTGGAATAAACTCTGGGAAAGCAATTTTAAGCCGATAATTATTGCAGAAAGATGTGGTGTTCGGGCTTCATTTCACCCAGAATTTAAAAACACTGAACAAGAAATAATAATAAATCCGCAAATGTCATTCGGAACAGCCCACCACGAAACCACTGCCATGATGATTGAATTAATGCTTGATATGAAATTCAAAGGAAAATCTGTTTTGGATTTTGGTTGTGGAACAAGCGTGCTTTCAATACTTGCTGCAAAACTCGGTGCTGAAAATATTACTGCTGTTGATAATGATGAATGGGCTTATGAAAATTCGTTGGAAAACATAAAATTGAATAATATTGAAAACATTAATGTTTTTTATGGAGATTCTCAGATATTGAAAAATAAAAAATTCAACATAATTATTGCAAACATCAACAGGAATATTTTAATAAAAAGTATTTCTGATTTAAATAGTTCTCTTTCCGAAAATGGAATGTTAATGATGAGTGGTTTTTATGAAGATGACATAAAAAAAATTCGGAAAGAAACAGAAAAATTCAATTTGAAGTTTGTTGATTTTATTGTGAAAAACAAGTGGGCAGCTATAAGATTGGAAAAATAATATTTCTCTAACCCTTGTTTCCTCTCGTCTCACGATAAGTGACATTACTGTAATTAAAAGACAAAATGAGAAAAAGAACGAAATTAATCAAGAAAACATTTTTTGTTATAATGCCTTTTTTTATATTTTTCTCTATAATTTTATCTTGTGTTAATAATAGTGTTTCAAATAAAAATGAGTTAAATATTGAAAGAATATATTATGACAGTGGCAATATAAAAGAAGAAATCATATATTTTTCAGATGATAGTTTGGATTTGAAATATATTCTATATTCTGAAGATGGATTAGTTATAGATTCATTTCGGGTTTTAAACGGTAACGTAGAAGGCAAAAGATATGAATACTATTACGATAAGGGATATGTTGCAGTAAGTAATTTTAATAAAAATGTTAGTGATGGGAAATATGAAGAATATTATATTCCTGATATGCAATTATATGGATTTGGTGAAATCAAAGATGAAAAGCTTGTCAATGCATGGTATTGTTATTATCCTTCAGGGAAATTAAAATCTTATACATTTTATAACACTCATCATGAAATTATTTATCAAAGAAGATACGATAAAGATGGGAAACTATCATTTTCAGGAGGTGATGGTATATCTCAATTAATTATGGAAAAAGATACTTTCAATATTGGAGAAGTTTATACAGGATGGATTGAATATGTTAATCATCCTAATTGCATAGTTAGGAGCTATTTAAAACTTCAAAATTGGTCTAAAAAATCAATCTTAAAACCATATGATGATAATTCTTCTATTTTATCTTTTAGATTAAAAGATAAAGGATGTTTTACACATGAACTATACTGGGAATTAGAGGATACTCTAACTGGTGAAAAGGAAAAAGACAGAGTTATATTTAATGTTGTTGTTGAGTAGAGTCCCCGTTTCTACACAAATTCTTTCATGTGGTTATAAATAGTACAATTAAAAAGGCTAAATATTATTTTGATGTGCTGGAAATGGAATATTGGCTAAATAATTTTTAGCGACTTTGGTTCAAATTTATCCCTAAAACAAAAAAAAATATTATTTTTATAAACTTCATTAAATATAAAAATATTTTATTATGTCAAAGTTCCGTTATCTGCTTATTTTCCTGTTTTTTATAATAATTACAAATGATGTTTTCTCCCAAATGTATAGAAAGTTCACATTAAGAACTGATAAATACATAATTGAATTAACGGATTTTTTTAATGATATTGATAATGCTAAAAAGAGAAAAGAAGGCAAAGAGTTTATTGAAATGTTTTCTCTTGTTTATGATTCAGATGCTTTGTCTGAAGAGCAAAAAAAAATGATTATAAGAACATCGAACAATATGCTCAAAAGGAAAATGAAACAATTTCCTCAATTCCATAAATATTTATCAACAATAATAAGCTTTACAAAAACTGATAATTCCGAAGAAAGTTTTGTTAACTGGCATAAAAGCTTAAAAAATCTTATTACTAAATCAAGTAGCTCAAAGTTTTTGAATTTCCTGGATATTTGTGATAAATTATTTATAAGCAATACTCTATACAAATCAAACACTGTTGAATGGCGGTCAAGCAGTGCTGAATACAGTTTTGAATTGGAGGGGAAGAAAATAAAAATTATTTTCCCTGCACTTAATTTAACTTGCTACGCAAAAAATGATAGTTCAATAATTTATAACACAAAAGGAGTTTATTATCCAATAGATTATACGTGGATAGGAGAGGGCGGTAAAGTAAATTGGCTAAGAGCCGGTTTTTCTGAAGATAAAGTTTTCGCTCAATTAAGTAAATATAAATTAAAAGTAAAATACTCTAAATATATTGCCGATTCGGTTAGTTTTTATCATAAAGGATTTTTTAATTATGCTTTGTTTGGTCGAATAAACGAAAAAATCCTGGCAAATTCAAGTCCTGAAAAAGCTACATATCCCCGTTTTAATTCTTATGATAAACGCATAACTATTAATGAATTATTTGAAGATATTGATTATAACGGTGGTTTCTCGCTTTATGGCTCCAAAATAGTTGGAACTGGAAGCGACGACGAAGATGCAATACTAACCTTTAAAAAAGATAATAAGAAATTTGTTTCAACAGCCTCAAAAACTTATATTATAAAAAAAGACAGAATTTTGTCTCAAAGATCATCTGTAACAGTTTTCTGGGAAAACGATTCAATTTATCATCCGGGATTACAAATGACTTATATGGATAATAAAAAAGTTTTATCCTTATACAGAGACAGAGAAGGATTAGCAAGAAGTCCTTTTTTTAACTCTTATCATCAAATTGATATGTATGTTGAAGAAATGAATTGGAAAATGGATGAGCCAAAAATTGACCTGAAAATGATTGAAGGAGTTGGAAGTGTTAGCGAGGCAACTTTTGAGTCTAATAATTATTATAGTCGCTACAGATATGATAAAATACAAGGAATCGACAGAGTTCATCCTTTGCAAGTTATAAAGAATTTCTCAGACAAAAACAAAACTAAGGATATATATCTTGAAGAACTTTCAAATTATATGGGTTTGCCAAAAGCAAGCGTAAAAAAAATGCTTCTTAATCTTTCAAACATGGGATTTTTGATTTATGACCTTGATGAAGAAAGAGTGATAATTAAAGAAAGATTATATAACTACCTTAACTCAAAAATGGGTAAAACAGATTATGATGTAATTCAATTTTATTCTGTTACTTCCGGAAAAAATAATGCTACATTAAATCTTTTGAATTTCGACCTTAAGTTAAGTGGTGTTGACAAGGTTTTTCTTAGCGATTCTCAACTGGTTTTTATTTATCCTAAAAATGAAGAACTCGTTTTGAAAAAGAATAGAGATTTTACTTTCGATGGAAAAATTCATGCAGGGCTTTTTGATTTTTACGGGAAAGAATGTTATTTTGATTATGATAGATTCAAAATTGAACTCCCTATTATCGATTCAATGAGCTTTAAAGTTAAAAGCTTTGAAAGAACTCCGGGCGGTTATGCATATTTGGTTACAGTGAAAACTGTTATTGAAGATATGAGTGGTAATGTATTGTTAGACCATCCAAAAAACAAGTCAGGGCTTAAACCTTTCCACGAATATCCCATTTTTAACAGTAAGAAAAACTCTTTTGTTTATTATGATAAAAAATGTATTCAAAAGGGAATTTATACAAGAGATAGATTTTATTATCGTTTGGACCCTTTTACAATTGATAGTCTGGATAATTTCGCTACTGAAGGTCTTGAATTTAAAGGATATTTAGCTTCTTCAGATATATTCCCTGATATTGACCAACCTCTTAAAGTTATGCCTGATTATTCTTTGGGTTTTGTTCATATTACTCCTGTAACAGGATATGATATTTATGGAGGAAAAGGAAAATATTCTAATGAAATAAATCTTAGTAATAAAGGCTTGAGAGGTGATGGTTCTCTTAAATATTTAACTTCTACATCAAAATCTGATGATTTTCTTTTCTTTCCTGATTCAACTTTAGCCGAATTACAATATTATGAAATAAAAGAACAAATAGCAGATGTTGAATATCCCTCTGTTAAAGCTGAAGATGTTTACGAAAAATGGTTTCCATACAATGACCTGATGACTGTAAAAAAAATCTTGAAACCAATTACTATGTATAATGCTCAGGCAAATTTTCATGGAAAATTAGACTTAACACCATCAATATTAACAGGAGGTGGAAATATGGAAATTAATGATGCGGAAATTGAATCTAAACTATTTAAATTCAAACAACACACTATTGATGCTGACACATCGGATTTCAGACTTAGAGCACAATTTTCTGATATAAATCTTGGTTCTGATTCTTTATCAGGATATGAACTATTAACATATAATTATAAAGCTCATATTGATTTTGAAAAGAGGATGGGTGAATTTGAATCTAATGGAGGTGCTTCAAAGGTTGAATTTACAGTGAATCAATATATCTGCTTCATTGACAAATTTGAATGGTATATGGACAAAGATGAGTTGATGTTATCAAGCAAAGAGTATGCAAAGGTTGATTACGAAAATATGTCTATAGAAAAGATTGCTGATATGGAACTTTCAGGTTCTAAATTTACATCTATTCATCCTGAACAAGATTCACTGACATTCTATGCTCAGAAAGCAAAATACAATAGAAATAGTAATACGATATACGCTTACGAAGTTCAATATATTAAAGTTGCTGATGCTTCAATTTTTCCTAATGATGGTAAAGTTACTATCTTGAAATACGCAGAAATAGAGACTCTTGAAGATGCTAAGATTCTCGCTAATAACGCAACAAAATATCATAAAATTTACAATGCTAATGTTAATATTTTAGGAAAGAAAAAATATAACGGACGAGGAGTTTATAATTATAAAGATGAACTTGGCGAAATTCAAAATATTTATTTTGGTAAAATTGAAGTTGATACCACTGCACAAACCTATGCAACAGGCGAAATTAATGAATCTGCAGATTTTACTCTAAGTCCTGATTTTGATTTCATGGGTGATGTTAATCTTATTGCAAGTCGTGAGTTTTTGAAATTCGATGGTGGATGCAGAATAAAACATAACTGTGATACAATTGAAAGAAGCTGGATGAAATTCAATGCAGAAATAAATCCGCTGGAAATTGCAATTCCTGTTTCTACCGAACCGAAAGACATTATGAATAATGATTTATTTGCTTCGGTAATGTTTTCAACCGATACAACGGAAGTCTATTCTGCATTTCTTTCAAGAAGTGGCAGAAAAACAGATAGTAAAATAATTTCTGCTGACGGCATTTTGATTTATGATAAAATTAATAGTGAATACAGAATTTCAAATCCGGACAAATTAAAACAAAGAACATTGCCGGGGAATTATCTGAGTCTAAATCGTAACAGTTGTGTTACTTATGGTGAAGGCAAAATCAACATCGGAAATAATTTCGGGCAAGTAAATGTTGAAACTTATGGAAATGTTAAACACTTCAATAAAAATGATTTCACACAATTTGATTTAGTCGTAACTTTTGACTTTTTATTTTCTGAAGATGCATTGGAAATTATGACTGATAATTTGGGGAAATATTATGAATTAGATGCTGTTAGCATAAATAGAGAAACCTATAATCTCGCATTAGGTGAAATTGTTGGTGATGAAGAAGCTCAAAAACTAATTTCCGAAATCGCATTAAACAATGGCTTCAAAAAAATGCCAAGCGAACTAAAAAGAACATTTTTCTTTACTGATGTTCAGATGAAATGGAATTCCAAAACAGAAACTTATGTTTCTACCGGAAAAATTGGAATAGGTAGCATAGGTAAAAATCAAATCAATAAATATGTTGATGGTAAAATTGAAATTGAAAGAACAAAAACCGGTAATAATTTTATTATTTATCTGGAGTTTTCCGAAACAGACTGGTATTATTTCAATTACCAGAAAGTAGGAAGAATGATGGTTCTTGGAAAAGATATTGAGTTTAACAAAATAATCAGAGAAACTAAACCTGACAACAGAAAATTAGATACAAAAGGAGGTAAAAAACCTTATCAATATATCCCTGCAACTCTGGTTAGTAAAAAAAGATTTTTGAAAAAATATAATAAAAAGTAAAATCAATTTGGCCTAACTTATTGAAATTAATTTATTCAAGTCCAAAAAATGTTATATTTGCATTTTTTTTACTAAAAATTTTATGTTAAGTCAAACAACAATTGAGATAATTATTGCAATCGTTTTAGCTTATTTAATTGGCTCTATTCCTTCATCTGTGTGGATAGGAAAATTGTTTTATGGAGTTGATGTAAGAAATCATGAAAGTGGGAATGCCGGTGCAACAAACACTATAAGAGTGTTAGGAGCAAAGGCTGGAATTCCTGTTTTACTCTTTGATGTGTTTAAAGGTTGGTTCGCAATTCATATTTCAGATTTTTTAGGTGCAGAGTTATTATCGCACGAACAATTAATAAATTATCAAATGGCTTTAGGTATTTCTGCACTAATTGGTCATGTGTTTCCTATCTATGTCCGATTTAAAGGTGGTAAAGGCATTGCAACACTTGTTGGAATAACAATAGCTTTGTTTCCCTATCCTTTACTCGTTGTCATCGGACTGTTCATAGTTGTTTTTATTATAACCGAATATGTTTCTTTAGGTTCAATAGTTTGTGCTTTGGCTTTTCCATTTATTGTAATTTTTATTTTTCATATAACTTATCCTTCATTAGTGATTTTCTCTATAGCAATTGCTGTTTTTATTCCAATTACTCACCAAAAAAACATTAAGCGACTTTTGAAAGGTGAAGAATCAAAGTTTAAAATTAGAGGTAGAAGATAATATTCAAATATTCTTTGTGAATATTTTTTTAGAATAAAATAATCAATTATAAAAACTTTTCACAACTCTCCCAATTAAAAAACTAACAATTAGTATTTTATAAGAATATTCGCTTGAGTTATCAAATCTTAAGTAACAATTTTTGAATTTCATTGTATATCAAATCATAATTAATTAGTAAATTTAAACCTTTGTTTAAACAATAAAATTTGAAGAAGCTTATAAAATATAGCATTTCCTTTTGTATTTGTTTTTTTATATTATCATCGTTTTTATCAGCACAAAACGACTACAAGAATGAAGCAGAACTAATTAAAAAGGCTGACCAGTCATTTAAAAAAGATGACTTTGTAGGAGCGTTTCGTCCTTATTCACAATTATTAAGTCTTTATCCAAAAAATCCTTTCTATAATTTTCGTTTTGGAGTTTGTCTTATGTATGCCGATAAACGCGATAAAGAAAAGCCAATAAGATATCTTGAATTTGCAGCAAATAATTATAAAGAAGAAACAGAAGTATTTTACTATTTGGGCATGGCATATCATTTGAATTACATGTTTTCTAAGGCAATAAAATCTTATGAAAAGTATAAAGAAAATGCAAAAACTTTAGAATTAAGAAAACATGATGTTGACCGAAGGATTCAAATGTGTAACAATGGGATTGAATTGTTAGGCAACATTTCTGATTTATTTGTACTCGAAAAAATTAAAGTTAGAAAAAGCGATTTCTACCGCTCATATAAAATCAGGGAATTAGAAGGAGAATTCCTTTGCAAGCCTGATTATATTAAAACAAAACTTGATAAGAAAAAGGATGATAAAAGTTGTGTGTTTTTCTCTAATAACAATCAGGTAATCTATTTCTCAAGCTATGGCAAAAAAGGTGAAACAGGAAAAGATATTTATCGTGCAAGTAAACTCCCCGGTGGAAAATGGACAGCTCCCAAAAGATTGAACGAAGTTATTAACACTCCTTATGATGAAGATTATCCTTATATGATGCCAGATGGAAAAACTTTGTTTTTCTGTTCAAAAGGGCATAATACGATGGGTGGATACGATATTTTTATGTCATCTTTTAATCCGGCAAGTTTCATGTGGTCGCTTCCTGTTAACATCAACTTCCCTTTTAATACTCCTTTTGATGATATTTTATTTGTTTCAGACTCAACGAAGGGATATGCGTATTTTTCATCTGGAAGAAGCAGTATAGAAGATCAAATAACAGTTTATAAAGTTGGCATTGGAAACAGACCTGAAAAAACCGAAAACCTTGCTTTAGCTTACAAATCTGAAGTTGAAGGAAAAGAAGCAGATTATTTGAAAGCTGTTAAATATATTAAAGAAAAGGCAGAATTAGAAGTTAATATTACTCCCGAAAAATTTAACGAAGATTTAATTGAAAAGGAAAAAGAGAGAGAAAAAGAAAGAGTAGAGAAAGAAAAACTCGATACGAATAAAAGCGAAATTATTGCTGACAATAAAATAAATAAAGAATTAGAAGCTCGAGTGTTATCTGATGAAAAAATTATTGAAACCGCTTTTGAGCAACACAATAAAGTTAAGAAAAAAATAAAGGTTCTTAAAACCCAAAAAGATATTGTTACTTCTATTGCAAGTCAGCGACAAAAAGATGCAAGTGAGAAAAATAACCAAGCTAAGGAATCAGAAAATAAAGCTAATGTATTGAAAAACCAAGCAACACAACTTTTTAAAGAAGCTGATATAGCATATAATATTGCTGATAATATTGGAAAACAAATTGTAGTTAAGGAAAAAGAAGCTGAAAGAATAATTAATTATGCTGCCGAAATTCAAAAATCCGTTTCGGTAAATCCTCCTGAAACTTCGATGGCTCTCTTGAATAAGTTGTTGAAAGAAGTCGAAAATGCTGACACTCTCAAAGATTTTGCTCAATTGTTTATTAATGATAATAATAAATTGATTGCTGAGAAAAACACTAAAGCCAGCGAATATTATAAAAATGCTAAAAAACTTGAACAAGATGTTGCAGAACTTAAAGATGAAGCTAAACAGTACAGAGCTGAAGCCGGAAAAATAAATGATGTTTCTCTACAAAAAGAGTATATTGCTCAAGCCGAAGAATTTGAAAAAGAAGCTAAAAACAAACAAGATGAATCTCAGTCATCTTTAGTTTTGTGGGAAAAAACAAGAAATGAAGCTGACAGTATGAAAGATAATTCAAAGTATTTGGATAATGTTTTAGCTGATATGAATAAAGAAGTTGTTGCTGCAGAAAATGAAGAATCGCAAAAAGCTCAGGAAACTGAAGTTGTTGCTCCGGAAACTGAAGTTGTTGCTCAGGAAACTAAAGTTGTTGCTCAGGAAACTGAGGTTGTTGCTGAGAAAATTGAAACTGAAATAGAAAATCAAAAACCGGAAGAAAATCAAAAAGAATTAGTTGAAGAAGTTACTAAAACACAAATTACTGCTGAAGCTAATCAATATATAAAAGTATTAGAAGAAGAAAATGCCGATTTAACAAAGCAAGCAGATAAAGCATTAGTAATTGCAAATCAAAAAAATAGTTTATCAGTTTCAAAAAAGAAAGAAGCTGAAAAATTGATGTCTGAAATTAATGTACAAACTCCAGAAAGTGAAAAGAAAGCAATAATTAATGATGCCGATAAATTAATAGAAGAATCTGTTCAGTTAGCAAGAGAAGCTGTTGCTTATTACGATATTTCAAAAAAATACGAAACTCAAATACAACTTAAAACAAACGAATTTAATGAGGCAAAGCAAGATGTTCAGAAGATTGAAAAATTAGTTAATTCCGATAATTTTGAAAAAGCAAATCAAAAGCTCGATGAGTTTAATCAACAAATTGCTAACAAAAAACAAACTCAAAGTTATGTTGATTTGTTTACTGCAGAGACAAAACTTATTGCCGAAAACAAACAATCAAAAGCGAGTTCAAGTCTAGAAAATGCAAAAAAAATCGAAGCAGAATCAGTAGTTTTATTTGAAGAAGCCAAACAAATTAAAGCTGAAGCTGATAAAACAATAGAACCTGAAAAGAAGGAAGAATTAATTACTCAGGCAACACAAAAAGAAAATGAAGCTAATATTAAAAAGAGTGAATCCGTAGCAGAATTTGCAAAGGCAAAACAATTGACAAGTCAGGCAAATGCTTTACAAAAAGAAATAGATTTCACTTCATCCACCTTTGCTCAACTTGAAAAAACTGAACTATCTCCACAAGAGGAAACAAAATCATCGGCTGTTGATAAATCAAGATTAGAAGAACAAATTACAGCTTACAAAAATGATGAGATTTTTACTGATAATTATTTGGAAAAGCAAACACAGCAAGAGCAAAGCAAAGAACAAGAAATAGCTGAAAATATTCAAAAAGAACAAACTACTGAAATTGACACAGAGCAAAAAGTAAAAACCGAGACAGAAATTAAACTAATTGCTGATGCTACAAAATATGCAGAATCTTTTAAAAATGTTGCTAATGAAATTTCTGTTCAAGCAAAAAATGCACTAATTCTGACAAATCAAAAATCAAAATTATCTGAATTAAAATATCAGGAAGCCGGTAAACTTATAGGAAGCATTAATGAGCAGACTCCAGTTGCCGAAAAAGAAACTAAAACTCAGAAAGCAAAAGAACTTAACGAAGAATCAATTATCCTCGCAAGAGAAGCTGTGATTGCTTTTAATGTCTCAAAGCAACTTGAAGAAAAGACTCAGGAAAAACAAAATTTAGCAAACAGTGCTAATCAAAATGTTGAAGAAATTGTAAGCTTGATAGAAAAAAATCTTTTTGACGAAGCAAATGTTAAAACTCAGGAATTGAAAGCAAAGTCAGAATTGGTAGCTGAAAATAATATTTCTGATTTAATTTCACTTGTTGATAATCAAACAGCAGAGAGCAAACAAAAAGAAGCTACAGATGTTTTTGCAAAAGCTCAGAATTTAGAAAACGAAGCATTTAATCTTGAAACCGAAGCTAAAAAAATTAGAGAAGAAGCAAGCACAATTAAGAGAGTATCAAAAAAACAAAATCTTATTGCACAAGCTGTGAAACTTGAAACAGATGCTAATGACAAAAAACAATTAGCAATGGAAAACCGAAACAAAGGTTCTAAATTGCAAATTGAAGCTACTGCTCTGAAAACACAAATTCAATACACAACAAACATTGTCAGAGAAATTGAAAATAGTCCTGAATTAGCAGAAAATGAAGTTTCTTCGATAGACAAAACAAAGCTCCAAAATCAAATATACAATTATCAAAATGAAAATGTTTTTACTCCTGATTTCAGAACCGAAGCAGTAGCAATTGCAGAACAAGAGCCAGAACAAATTGCTGAAAATATTGAAATCGAAAATAAACAAAACATTACAGAAAAACTTGAAGATGTTACTCAAAACGAACAATCAGAAATAATCGCTGAAAAATCTGCAGAAGAACAACAAACTCAAATAAGCGAAACAAAGGAAAATGTTGTTACCCCAAATGAAACAAGTCTTGTTAAAGAAATTTCTGATATCGACAAAGCCTATACAAAAACTCAGTATTATACAAAATCTGCAAATTTAGTTAACGCCGAAATTCAACTTATCGAAAACAAGTTGCCAAATATTACAAGTCAGGATGATATTTTAGAAAATCAAAAAAGAATAACTGGTTTAAGGAATTTAGGGGATTCTCTTCAGAATTTAGCTAACGAATCAAGAGCTCAGGTAAATTTATTGAGAGTTACAGAAAATGCTCAACTAACAATTATAGATGAAGAAATCAATACTGAAGTTCTGGTAGAAAATTTAAAATTCCAGGCAAAAGAAAATTATGCTCAAGCAGAAAAACTTAAATCTAATGCTGAAAACATTGATAATAATCGCGAAAAACAAGCAGTTTTAAAAGAAGCTGAGAAATTTGAAAGAATCGCTGATGAAAAAGAATTAGAGGCTTTTGATGTTGTTGGAATTTCAAATCAGAATGAATTTTTTGGTAATAAAGTTAAAATTGAGCAAATAAGAACTGAAGACCCCAAGAATTTTAAAATAAATCTTGCTAAAAGTGATGAACAGGAAGCTCAATATTATTTTGATAAAGCCACCGATTATCGAAATACTACAAAAGGAAACATGCTTGTTGAAACTAAAAAATCTTTGTTAGATGAAGCAAATAAATTTGAATCAATTGCTCTGAAAAAACAACAGAAAGTAATTGATATTTATAATGAAGCAAATCCTGATGCAGTTGTTGATGAAAAATTTATTACTCAAAATACTTTTGCTCCCAAAAGCACTGTAAGCGAAAAGCCACAAGAAGAAATTCTTGTTGACAACCAACAAAAAGAACAATTTGTAAATGAAATAATTCAGGAAGAAGTTGTTGTTACTGAACAGCCAAAAGAACAAATAACTGAAATTGAAAAACCACAGGAAGTCGTTGTTGAAGTTAAAAAACCACAGGAAGAAATCGCAGAAAAACCTAAGGAAATTATAACAGAAACAGTCGAAGAAACTAAAACAACAGAAACAAGCATAGAAAAAAGACCTGAGCAAAGCAGTCCGGTGAAAAGAGTTAAATCCATTGGAGTTTATCTATCAGAAAATGGTCAGAATGAAGCAAGGCTAAGTGCTTATAATATTAACAATCCAATTCCTGAAAATTTAAGCCTTCCAACTGGATTGATTTATAAAGTTCAGATTGCTGCTTTCAGAAAAAAAGTTCCTGATGATGTTTTTAAAGGAATAAGCCCGATTTCTTCAGAAAAGAAACCTGATTCAGAATTTATAAGATATATGGCAGGTTTATTTGTTCAGTATAATGATGCAGTTTTTGCTCGTAATAACATAAGAAAAATTGGATATAAAGATGCTTTTGTTGTTGCCTATTTTAACGGAAAAAGAATCACTCTAGGCGAAGCAATGGCATTAATCAATAGTGGTGAAGCATTCACAGCTCCTGAACTTGCATCTGCAATAAATATCGGTGAAACTGCAAATTCTCTGACCCAAGCTGCCGCATACAATATTAAAGCCCCTGCAAAAACTATAGAAGTAAGCGACCTTGTGTATTCGGTTCAGGTTGGTGTTTATAGCACTCCACGTAATTCTGCCCAATTATTTAATGTTGAAAATTTATTCAACGATAGAATGCGAAATGGTTATTACAGGTACTTCTCAGGAAAATATAATACAAGAAATGAAGCTGTTCCACCAAGAGATAATATCAGGGAAAGAGGAATAAAAGATGCCTTTATTGTTACAATTAATAATAATAAAAGAATAAGTTTTGCCGAAGCTCGAAGAATTCGTGCAGGCATGCCAACAAGTTCTCGTACTCAAATGACATTAGAAAGTCCTGCTAAAACACAAGCAAGAGAAACACCAATTGAAGAAGCTGAAAAAATTCAAGCAAAAAATATTGTTTTTAAAGTTCAGATTGGAGCTTATAAAAACGAAATTTCTCAAGTACAATTGAATTTCTTTAAACGAATCACTAAGATTGAAATTGAAAGCTATAGAAATAGTAAGGGATTGGTGATTTATTCCGTAGGAAATTTCAATGATTATGAATCCGCAAAAGCTTACAAAAATAATATTGTCAATGCGGGTGTTTCAGGAGCTTTTGTAACTGCTTTCTCAGGAAATACAAGAATCTCTGTTGGCAGGGCCTTGGAGATGATGAGGGAATGATTGGCGTATTTTTTAATGGTTGACAAATATGGCACGTGGACGTTCACTACTCAAATTTATGTTGGTTTTAAAGCATTTTAGTAATATTTTCTCACTCTAAGAATTCTTTTTTTACCTAAATAACCCATACTATAATATTTAATATAAAGAAGATTCTTTGATATTGGGTCATGTAAAGAAAATTTCACGCTTGTATTTCCTCCAAATGCTGCTAGAACATAATCAGATAAGTCTTCATTATTCATATTTTCATATTCTGACATTGTAACCAATTTGTATTTTATGTTATTCTTATCAAGTTGGTCAAAAAGTATATATTCAGTAAACTTTCCTTTTATGAAAAGGATTTTTTTGTTTTTAGTTCGATAACTGTTTTTTTTATTGATTAATTCATAAATAGTTTCCATTGAAGTAACAGAAGGGTTGTTTATTATCATTTCAAGACAATCATTAATCCCAGCAATAGCATACGGGAGTATATGTTTAAAATCAGATTCATCCATATAGCCTCCAAAAATATTTAATCGGGAAATTATGATTGGGTCATTTATCGATAGTTTACTATCTATAAGAGACAAAGGAATTATTCCTAATGTTTTATCTGTTCTTGCACCAAAACGATCATCCAAAGTTAACGATATAGGAGTTAATATATAATTATCTTTTTTTAAAGTAGATATTTCAGGTTTATCTATAATTTTGTATGAAGATATGTCCCATATGTTTTCAAAACATAACTTCAAACTTGAATCAATTTCTTTATTTCCAGTATTAACAAAAACAATTCCTTTAGTTTTTATTTTTAGAATGTCTTTTTTATTCAGACTTAATACTACCTTTTGTCCAAACAACATTTGAAAATTTGATAAAAAGAATATCAGTAAAATTATTATTAAAGGAC
>Ga0307991_1000137_pt1 | contig 55900 bp, 45 predicted proteins | sample EllFjometagen131_FD_203146 | JGI IMG/M metagenome (GOLD analysis project Ga0307991, IMG submission 203146) | Marine microbial communities from Ellis Fjord, Antarctic Ocean - #131 | ecosystem: Environmental > Aquatic > Marine > Unclassified | place: Southern Ocean | collected 2014-10-08
TTCTTCATCAATAATGAGCAAGCCCAAATCTTTGAATTTAACATCTTTGCTAACTAATCTGTGTGTCCCGATTATTATATCAAGAGTGCCTGTCTCAAGTCTTTTTAATGTTTCTGTTTGTTTCTTGGCACTTTTAAAACGATTTATATAATCAATATTACAGGGAAAACCCTCTAATCTTTCCGAGAAAGTTCTGTAATGCTGCAAAGCCAAAATTGTTGTTGGCACCAAAATAGCAACTTGTTTTGAATCGGTAACAGCTTTAAAAGCAGCCCTGATAGCAATTTCGGTTTTTCCAAAACCCACATCCCCGCATATTAATCTATCCATAGGATTTTCAGCTTCAAGGTCTTTCTTAACATTGACAGTTGACTTCAATTGGTCGGGAGTGTCCTCATAAATAAACGAAGCTTCAAGTTCATGTTGGAGATAGGTGTCAGGAGAAAATTGAAATCCTTTTGATGATTTTCGCTCAGCATAAAGTTTTATCAGCTCTTTTGCAATATCCTTTATCTTATTTTTAGTCCTGGCTTTTAGATTTTTCCAGGCACTTGTTCCTAATTTATTAAGTTTTGGCGTTGAGCTTTCTTTACCAATATATTTGGAAATGCGGTGCAAAGAATGAATACTTATATAAAGAATGTCATTGTCTTTATAAATCAAACGAATGGCTTCTTGCAGTTTTCCGTTATTTTCAATTTTTTCAAGTCCATCAAATCTGCCGATTCCATAATCAATGTGAGTTACATAATCACCGGGAGTTAAATTATAAATCTCTTTCAGAGTGAAAGCTTCTTTGCTTTTAAAACTGTCTTTCAAACGAAATTTATAATAACGTTCAAAAATTTGATGGTCGGTGTAACACGCAATTTTAAGGTCATTATCAATAAAACCTTCATGCATTGCCACCATTAATGGAATAAAATTTATTGTTTCCGGATTATTATTTCTTGACTGGATATCTTCAAAAATTGCATAAATCCGCTCAATCTGTTTGGGATTGTCGCTTAGAAATAAATTCTTTATGTTATCCGCAGAATTCTTATCAAAATTTTCTAAAAGCAGTTGAAAGTTTTTATTAAAAGATGGCTGAGGGCTAATATTAAATTTAAAAACCTCTGCATCGGTAAAAAAATATTTTCTTCCAAACTCAATTATTGAAAATTCAGGTATTGATTCTATAAAATCATCTTTTGTAATGAAAAGTTCTTTTGGAGAAAAATGTTCTGTTTCGGTATTTAGTTCTGTGTAGGCTTTTTCGGCTTTTTCATATTCAGAAACAATTTTGTCGGCAGTAAAAACAATATCTTCAAACCATAAAACCGAGCTGTTGGGAATGTATGAAAAAAATGATTCCCGTTTTTCGCGGAGCATTCTATTCTGAACATTGGGAATAATAGTAATATGTGCAAGCTTATCAATTGATAATTGAGAAACAGGGTCAAATGAACGTATTGATTCAACTTCTTCATCGAAAAATTCTATGCGATAGGGATTATCGTTTGAAAAAGAAAATACATCAATTATGCCACCACGCACAGCAAATTGACCGGGTTCAACAACAAAATCTGTTTGCTCAAAATCATATTCATATAAAACTTCAACAATAAAATCAAAAGAAACTTTTTCGCCTGTTTTTAATTTAAGAGTGTTGTCCTTTAAAAATTTCTTGGTAATAACTTTTTCAGAAAGAGCTTCAGGAAAAGTAACAATCATAGTGTTTCTCGCTTTTGAACCTAAACGCTTAAGCACCTCGGTTCTCAACAACTGATTAGTACTGTCAACTTTATCAATCTCATAAGCTCTTTTATAAGAAGTCGGGAAAAATAATACTTTCTTTTTGTAAAAAACTTTATCCTGCTCATCGAAAAGATTTTCAATATCATTATAAAAATATGCAGCAGTTTCTTTGTCAGAAAGTACCACAATCTGAATCAAGGAAGTTTCTTTAAATACAGAAGCAGCAAACAAACTAGATGCAGAACCCAAAACACCTTTCAATTGAATCCTGTTTTTTTCAATGTTCTTAAGATGATTCGAAATTGTTTGTGTTCTATTATCTTGCTGATAATATTGTAAAAGGTCTTCGATTTTCAAAATCCTGATTTTATTAAAAATGCAAAAATAAGAATGTTCAGATGATAATAAAAAATTAAAAAAAGGAAAAAGAAAAATCTTGAAATTTAATTTAACGTAAAGTAGCAATAAATAATATCGGAAAATCTGGATGAGCCATCAAAATCAATTTGTTTTAATCTGTAATAATTTATTTTTGGAGAAAATACAGGATTATTATCATAAGTTAGATACATAGTAATTTCATTTGAATTTCCTTGACCATCGACCTTCGAAATTGTTTCCCATTCCAATTTATCAACACTTTTTTGAACTTCATAAAAACTACAATTAACCTCTTTCAATGTTCCCCATTTTATTCTAATATTAGTCTGAGCCTTTTCAATTCGCATAGCTTTAAAATAAAGGCAACTTACTTTCAGATCTTTTTCATCAGAAGCATTAATATTAGTTTGACTTTTTAACATTAATCCGAAAATAATAATAATCGAAAATATTATGAAATATTTTTTCATTTGTTTTATTATTTTTACTTTCTTTGATTGAAATCCTTATTCAATCCTTAATTTAGCTCTAATATTTATCATCTATGAAATGCCTGTAATTTTATCATAGCTTCTAAAACATATTATAAAATAGGCTTTCCATGATTTATATTTCAACTTTCGCAAAGATACAATCACAGCATTCTAATGTCAAGAAAAATCTCGATATTGTTTGTGTTTCCCAATACAAGAAAATACTTTCCGAGAAATCAGAAAAAAGGAGATGAATATTTAGCTTGAAAAAATCGGATTAGATTATTTCCATTTCAGAATTTTATAAAAATCATAAATCTCAGGATTAGGCAAAAAGGCTTTAGCAGATTTATAATCTTCTTCTATCAAATATTGCAAACTGTTTTCATAAACAATTTTTGCTTTTTGAGAGTTAATATTAACGAGACGAGGTTTAACTTTACCATTTTCGTCTTCAACATCTTTCAGGTATAATGGAGATATATTTCCTATGTGGTCAGCAGTTACCATACATCCGGTAACCCCTTGTTCAAATAATAGTTTCACACCCATACCCAAAATATTACAATACATTAAATCATAGGCAATAGGTCGTGAACAACGTATTTCATAGCCTAATTCAACAGGTCGGCTTTTAATATTTAATTTTAATGTTTTTAGTTTTCTCGACAACAATAAATTAAAAATATGAGCTTTACTAACATTGCCAAGTTCGGGATGTCCATGGTCATCGTAAGTAAAATTAATTTCAGAAGATTTTATTTCTTCATCGTTCATAAAATGAAAAACACCTTCGCTAATAATTGCAACACCATACTCAATTCCTAAAATTTTTCTTTTAACAATGGAAGAAATAATAAGATTGGTAATTTTTTCAAAAGAGACCTCGGTTTTATTAAACATTTCAGGGATAATAATCATAGGATAATTACATGCCGAGCCAATTCCAAAAGCAAGATGTCCAGCTTCGCGACCCATAGCCGAAACTATAAACCAATTGCCACTTGTTCGGGCATCTTCATAAACGGTTGAAGCAATTTTTACCCCTTCTTCTTTAGCTGATTGATAGCCAAAAGTTGGAATTCCTTCGGGAAGAGGAAGGTCATTGTCTATTGTTTTAGGGACATGAATATTTTGTATTGCAACATTATGTTCTGAAAGGAATTTTGAAATTCGGTTAGCAGTAGAAGCAGTGTCGTCGCCACCAATAGTAACCAATAATTTCACGCTATTGTTTATAAAGAAATCAATTTTAAATTCTGAATTTTTAGGTTTATACCTGCTCATTCTTAAAGCAGAACCTCCCTGATGAAGAATTCTGTCAGCAAAATTAAAATCAATATTCTGTATAATTGGATTTTCCGACACAAGACTTTTGTAACCTTCGTGCAAGCCAATTACTCTGTATCCATCTTTTAAAAATACTTTCGAAACAGAGCTAATTACAGCGTTTATTCCCGGTGCAGGACCACCACCACAAACTATTACTATTGAACCTTTAAATTTATTCATCTTATTATGCTTTTTTTTACAAAAATAATACAATTTTTCTTTTAATATATTTATGCTAAATATTATTTTGATTCTTCACTAAATCCTACGTTTCGCTAAACCCTACGAGGTTATAAAACCCTCGTAGGGTTACTCATTACAAAAAAAACCTTCCAGATTTCTAAACTCTGGAAGGATTGGAATATCCGATACCTAACAGGTTTTTGAAACCTGTTAGGTATTAATCTAAACCCACAATGGTTTTAAACCTTACAGTTTTCCTTTGACATCACACATTAACACAAGCAGATATATTGATAATTCACATCTAAAATATTTAATTAAATTGTTGTTTTTAATAAAATTTTGCTAATTTTGAACTTATTGTTTGTAAATTCATTCTTTAATCTTTTTTCGAAAGAGCGAAGTACTTATTTAGCAGTATGAAACAAAATGTTTTTGTGATGTTAGTTTAATGTAACTGAACATTTAAATCTCAATTTGTGATATTTAATTAAATTATTATGTCTATATTTACAAATAAATTTTGAAGCATTTTGTAAAACATTTTAGAAACAATTAGAATTAACTGATAGTATTCAGAAATCTTGAATAGGGAAGTATTAAATAAATGATAAAAAAGCTAAAGACGATTGCAGAGTAATTGAATTTTAATATTTGTTTTACCCGATTGCGATTTGCAGTAAAATTGAAATAAAAATGAATTCAAAACCAAAAATAAAATCACAATTACAAGCTATTGATTTCTTCAGTTCTGGAGGGGGGGTCACATGTGGGTTTCTGCAGGCCGATATTAATGTATTAGGAGGAATTGATATTGATCCTAATTGCAAACTTACCTATGAAAAAAACAATAACGCTAAGTTTTTACAAGCAGATGTATCTAACTTAAAAAAAGAAAAACTTAGAGAAATATTCAAAATCAGAAAACGGCAAAGAAATTTAATTTTTGTTGGGTGTAGCCCATGTCAGTACTACTCCAATATTAAAACCGAAAAAAATAAATCCAGTTCAACAAGACTATTATTGGAAGACTTTCAGGAATTTGTAGAGTTCTATTTGCCTGGTTATGTTTTCATAGAAAATGTTCCAGGACTGGATACCAATGCAAATAGTCCTTTAGGGAAATTCAAACAATTTTTAAATGACAACGGATATATTTTTGATGATGGTGTATTAAATGCAAAATATTTTGGAGTGCCACAAAATAGAAGAAGATATGTTTTATTGGCTACAAGAATAAAAAAGGAAATAAACTTACCAAAAGGAGATAAAACCAAGATCAAAACTGTTAAGGATAGTATAGGAAATAAGAATATATTTAAACCAGTAGAAGTCGGTTATAAAGATGAATCAAATTTCATGCATTCTGTTGCCAATCTTTCAAAAATTAACCTTGACAGAATTAAAAATACACCACATGATGGAGGTGATAGAAGAGCATGGAAACGTAATAAAAAACTACAATTAGCTTGCTACAAGGATCACAATGGCCATTACGATGTTTACGGAAGATTGTTTTGGGATAAGCCTTCACCTACCATTACGACAAGATTTGTAAGTTATTCAAACGGAAGATACGGGCATCCTGAACAGGACCGTGCCATTTCATTAAGGGAGGGAGCAACTTTGCAGAGTTTCCCTGAAGATTATATTTTTTATTCCAAAAGTCAAGGAGTCATTGCTGAGATGATTGGTAATGCAGTACCTCCGCTTTTAGCTAAAAAAATTGCTGAAAGCCTCAAAAAATAATTTTATGGCTAAATTCAAAGCACGAGCTAGAGCATTAGATTTATTAGGAAGACAGCAAATTGCTGGAATTCCAACAGCTATTAATGAATTATTCAAGAATGCCCATGATGCTTATGCAGATAATGTTGATATAGATTATTTTCGAAAAGATAAACTTCTGGTTTTGCGAGACAATGGTCTTGGTATGACCAAAAGAGATTTTGAACAGCGCTGGTTAACACTTGGAACTGAAAGCAAATTCACCAATAGAAAAATACCTCCTCCACCAAAAGATCCTGATAAAGATGAGCGACCTATAATGGGAGAAAAAGGGATTGGTCGTTTAGCTATAGCCTCAATCGGAAGTCAGGTTCTAATTTTAACAAAAGCAAAAAGAGAAGGAGAAAAACATAAAATTATTGCAGCTTTTATCAACTGGAGTATTTTCGAAATACCTGGTTTAAATTTAGACGATGTTATAATACCAATAAGAGAGTTTACTAATTTACCTTCTATTGAAGATATTAAAGATATGAAGGAAGAAATGACTAATTCCTTATTTCTTTTAGTTAAGAAAAACGATATAACCAAAAGTGAAGCAGAATCTCTCTCAAAAGAAATTAAAAAATTTAGCTTCTCACCAAAAGAACTCACCAATAAACTAATTGGAAACTTTTCTTTTAAAGATAATGGGAGTGGTACTTATTTCTACATTTCTCCAACAGTCGAAACTTTGAATAATGATATTGATGGAGATAAGGATAAGACCGAAGCCACTAAAATGGAGAAAATGCTAATGGGATTTTCTAATACAATGATTCCAAATTATCCCCAACCTTTAATAGATATAGCGTTTCGTGATTATAGAAGTGATGATGATTCATACTATAACATACTAGATAAGGAACATTTCTTTACTCCAGAAGATTTTGAATTATCAGACCATCATTTCTATGGGACTTTTGATGAGTTTGGGCAATTTTCGGGTGTGATTAAAATCTACCATGAAAAAAGTTTTGAACACAAAGTTAATTGGAATGGAAATAACTATAGAGAGACTGAGTGTGGTCCTTTTAAAATAAACTTTGCCTATTTACAAGGAGCAATAAGGCAATCAATTCTTGATCAAGAAAATTGGAATAGGCTAAAAGCAAAAGGAGACAAATTTGGTGGGATTTATATTTATCGCGACAACATACGGATATTACCTTATGGAAATTCAGATTATGATTTTTTAGATGTAGAGAAGAACAGAACAAAAAGCGCGAAATATTACTTTTTTTCGTATCGCCGTATGTTTGGTGTTATTGATATATCAAAAGCATTCAACTATACACTGAAAGAAAAGGCTGGTCGGGAAGGGTTCATCGAAAATAAAGCCTATAGGCAACTTCAAGATATTCTTAAAAACTTTTTTGTACAGTTAGCAGCAGATTTTTTTAGAGAAGGTAGTACTAGTCCTAAAACTGAATTTTGGATTCAGAAACGTGCGGAAAGAGAAGCACATCATAAGGCTATTGAAAGACGAGATAAACAAGCCAAAGTAAGAAAAGAAAAATTCAATATCTCGTTAAATAGTTTTTTCAATAAATTAAACTCAAAAACCTTTGAAGGCGAACTTACTGATATATTAAATAATATTGAAAAAGGATTCGATTCTGTTGCTTATATTGATGACCCAGAAGAAGCGAGTCAAACATTGATTGATAATGAACTAGGTGCAAGAATAAAAATTGAAGAATACAAACAAAAGATTAAAGTATCAGCTCCAAGAGGATTTATTATTTCTAAGGAAACAAGGCGCGACTATGATGCATATTTAGAAGAATTTCAAAAACTTGAGTCTAGCATATTTCAAGAAGCTTATGAAGCTATTGATGAACAAATAGAAGATTATACGACTCGTCTTAATATTGAAATAAGCAAAAGAAAACGTTTAGAACAATCAGTAGAGTTTATATCAATAGAAGCAAAGAAGGCTGCATCCGGTAAAGAAAAAGAAGCAAAACAAGCAGTTTCGGAAATTACTGCTCGCGTGAAGGAACTCACAAATGAATTAATGATTGATCTGGATGATCAAATACGTGATGTAAAAGACCGTTTCAAAACATTAAAAATTGATTCACAAGAAGATTTTGATCTTGTTCAGGAGCGTAAATTAATGGAATCGGATATTAATAAAGGTAAAGAAAGAGTCACAGGAGTTCTGGAAAGAGTTATCAGGCAGTTGCAAGGAATTTACTGGGATAGAGACCTAAATAATAATGAAATTATTACCAATGATCAAATAACAGATGCTTTAGCTGAGGAACTTGATGAGATGAGAAGCCGCATACATGCAGATCTTGAATTAAGTCAGCTTGGATTAGCAGTTGGAGTAATTCACCATGAATTTAATAGTACAATAAAATCAATAAGAGGCAGTATACGTGATTTGAAAGCATGGGCAGATGTAAACCAAAACCTAGATGGAGTTTATAAAAATATTAAAATAAACTTTGAGCATCTTGATGGCTATTTGAATTTATTCACTCCATTAAATAAAAGGATAAACAGAAATAGAGAGCATATAAAAGCATTAGAAATAAAAACTTTTCTAATCGATCTATTTAAAGCAAGACTGGAAAGACATAATATTGATTTTAAACACACCAAAGGATTTGCAAGTAGGAAATTATTCGGATTTCGATCTACATTTTATCCGGTATTCGTAAATGTTATTGATAATGCTATTCATTGGTTGAATCAATCCGAATCATCAGAAAAGATTATACGATTACATGCTGATGATACTGGTTTTTATATCTCTAATAACGGACCAAAGATTCCAATTCAAGATAATGAAAAAATCTTTGAACTAGGATTTACTAGAAAAATGAATGGGAGAGGAATGGGATTACATATAAGTAAAGAAGTTTTAAATGCTGAAAAGTATAATATAGTATTAGATAGACCAAGAGAAGGATCAACTGTAACCTTCAAAATAGAGAAACCAAAGTAGGATCATATGGAAAACCCATTTTTTGATATATCGAAGGATATAGCTAATAATTTTTTACAGAATATAGTTTTTATAGATGATAAAGCATTTCTTCCCGAGGATGAGACAAATCATAATTTTAATGCACTAGAAATATCAAAAGTATTTGCAAATAGTCAAAAGGTATGTGCAGTTTATAAACCAGAGTCAACAAATGATTTAGAAAATATTGCTCAATTGGCAAAGAAGGCAGATATTACTGTAATCGATTGGCAGATAAATATTGTTGAAGAAAATACGGGAAATGAAGAAGAAGATGCTGAAGAAGATGATCCAAGAGGACCTCATACTCGAAAAATAATCCGTGAAATACTTACAGATCCAATAACAGGAAAAGGAAGTTTAAAATTAATCGTTATATACACTGGAGAAATTGGACTTTATGATATAACTAATGAGATTTTCAATGATTTAAAAGATAATGGTATTGAAGATGTTCAAAAGGGAGATTGTCAAGTTTATACGGATAACATAAATATACTAATTGTTGCCAAAGCTGCAAATAACGAAAATAAAGGCGAACCAAAATTTAAGCATGCTCCCGAATTGAATGAAAAAGTTGTTTCTTATGAAGATTTGCCAGAATTTATTTTGACAGAATTTACAAAAATGACTTCAGGTCTATTAACCAACTTTGTCCTTAACTCATATACTATACTAAGGAACAATACTTTTCGGTTAATAAAACTCTTCAATAAGGAACTTGATCCACCATTTCTATTCCATAGATTATTACTTCCTATTCAGGATGATTCAAAAGAACAATTAATAGAAATTTTGTCTCATTCTATTCAAGCTCTGTTAAATTATAACAAGGCTGGCGAAAGTATATCAATTAGCAATATTTTCCAGTGGTTAGATAAATTTGAATTTAAAGATTCAGTTTCTGTTTCTAAAAAAGACATAATATTAGAAAATGAATTATTAAAGTCCTTATTTTCTAATGGACTGCAACAAACATTGGAAGAGCTTTGGAAAAATAATGATTATGGAGAATTAAGTAAAAATGCTGTTAAGAGTTTTGAGAAAAAGCTTCATGAAAAAGGTTCTTCATTTTTAATGGATGCCGACAATAGTGATGCACAAGATTGTGCATTTTCAATTTTAACACACCATAAGAGTGATTTAAAGCAAGAATCATTATTTCCAGTACTATCTCTTGGATCATTAATAAAAGAGATTGATGGTGAAAGATACTTTCTATGCATACAGGCTAAATGTGATAGTGTAAGATTTGAAATTGAAAGAAAATTTTTATTTCTACAATTGGATCCTGCTGAAGATAATTCAAAATTTCAGATAGTTGTAGAAAATGATGGGGATTTCATCCGCTTAAAAATCAAAAATGAAGCGTTTGAGCTTAGAACTATTAAATTTGTTCCTAATCAGGATAGCCGTACTGTAATAGCAATATTAGATGCAAAGCGGTATATTTTTGAATCTATTTATAGTGAACGATTTGTCTGGTTGGCTGACTTAAAAGACGCTCATGCACAACGTGTAGCTAGCAATTACGCTAATCAATTATCACGTGTTGGACTTGATGAATCAGAATGGCTAAGAAGATGGGCCGAAAAATAATACAATGAATAAAAAATTACCAGAACTAATATCAGTTATTAACCAGATTAAATTAAACAATCAATTTCAAAAACATATTGACTTTATACGCTTTCCATTTTATAGAAATATAGAGATAGACACAACAATTCATTTTGATTTTCCTCCCCTTCCCGAAAACTACATTAAGACCTAAATTTCCAACAATCTGATTTTATCAGCAATAATCTTTGCAATTCTATATTTTGACTCTTTTGTCCATCCTGCAATATGAGGTGATAAAATCACTTTTTCCGACTTTGCCAGCCATTTAAAAGAATCCGACAATTTTTCTTTTTCTATGTTTTCAAAAGATAATCCTTCGTATTCAAGCACATCTAATGCAGCTCCTAAGATTTTGCCTTCTTTTAGATTTTTTACAAGAGCGTCTGTTTTTAGAATTCTGCCTCTTGAAGTATTGATAATGAAAATATTTTTTTTGAATTTATTTATGAATTCATCATCAACTAAAAAAGTAGTTTCGTCAGTTAAAGGAATATGTAAACTAAGAATATCGGCTTTTAAAAATATTTCATCAAGCGAAGACTCTTTAACAAATTTATCGGAGAAATTAAATTTGTATTTATCGTAAGCTAAAACATTTGCTTCGAAACCCGACAAACGTTGAGCAAAAGCACTTCCTGTGTTTCCATAACCGATAATTCCTATTGTTTTATCTTTAATTTCCAGTCCGCGATTTTCTTCTCTTTTCCAGATTCCTTGTCTTACTTCTTTGTCGGCTATATTCAATTTATTAAACAAAGAAAGAAGCATTCCGAGAGCCTGTTCAGCAACTGCATCTCTGTATCCTTCGGGAGAATTGATGCATTTTATTCCTTTATTTTCGGCATATTCTACATCAATATTTTCCAAACCTGAACCTACTCTTGCAATAAATTTTAAATCCTTTGTTTTGTCAATAAATTCTTTATCAATTTTGATTTTGCTACGAATAATAATTCCCAAATATTCGTGAACACAATTTTGAAAATCATCTTTTGAATAATTTGGGAAATACTCACACTGAAATCCCATCTTAGTTAGTTCTTCCTGTAGAATAGAATGAGTGGTATCTATGAATAAAACCTTCTTCACTTGTTTGTCTTTCTGATTTAATTTGTTTTCTAAAAAGGGATGAAAATTTCTCTCAATCAATTTTTGCCTCTCTCCTAAAGGATGAATTGATTGTTAGTAATTTACATCCTTTAGGACAGAGGAAAAGAAATTACTAAGAATTAATTCATCCTATTCTAAAATAGAAGCTTGTTTTCTTCAAATATTTCTGATTTATCAGATAAAAAAATTTACAAGCCTTTGCCTGCTATTGCTTCAACTTCTTCGACAGTAATTGGAATTCGTTGTTTTCCAAGATAACGACTTCCGCCATCAGTAACGAGAATATCATCTTCAAGACGAATGCCTCCAAAATCGCGATATTGATTTACTTTATCAAAATTAATAAATTCGTGATTTATCTTTTCGTTAAACCATTTATCAATCAAAGCAGGAATAAAATAAATTCCGGGTTCGTTAGTAATAACAAAACCTTTCTGAAGTTTTCTACCCATTCTCAGGTATGCAGTTCCAAACTCTTCGCTACGTTTTGTTTCGTTATCATAGCCAACATAATCTTCACCAAGACCTTCCATATCATGAACATCAAGTCCCATCATATGTCCTAAACCATGAGGTAAGAACATTGTGTGAGCACCGGCATTAACAGCTTCTTCAACATTGCCTTTCATTAATCCAAGGTCTTTTAAACCTTGAGCTATGGTTTTGGCAGCAATCATATGACAATCCCTATAAAGAACTCCGGGTTTTGTTGCAGCAGTAGAATTGTTGTTTGCATCGAGAACAATCTGGTAGATTTCTTTTTGTTTTTGAGAGAATTTTCCTCCAACCGGAGAAGTTCTTGTGTGGTCGGTAGCATAATGCATAGGCGATTCAAAACCGCAATCAACCAACATCAAATCACCATTATTAAGTAAGTTGCCATGATAATGATTATGCAGAGTTTCTCCACGTTTCGAAAGAATAACAGGAAAAGAAACCATGCCACCATAAGCAAGAGCAATACCTTCGATAGCACCTGCAATTTGGCGTTCATAAATTCCTGCCTGAGCCATTTTCATAGCTGTTGTGTGCATTTCAAAAGCAACATCCATTATCTCATCGAGATGAGCAATTTCAAACTCATCTTTCACTGACCTAAGCTCAACAATTGCTTTTATAAGTTCAACAGAGGCTTTTGCTTTAGTTTCTTTTGCTTTTATTTCTAATAAATCTTCGAGCAGCAGCATATTTTCTGCACGATAGGGAGGCACAAAATGAATCTTTCTTCCTTTGTCAACAGCATTTGTAATTAATTCAAATAAATCTTCGAAAGGCATAGTGTCTTCAACTCCAACTTTTTTCGCCATATCTTTGACAGCAGGCTGAGGTCCCATCCAGATAATATCATCGATATCAACATCATCACCAAAAATATAATCTTTATCTTCGTCAACATCAATAACTCCGGCAAAGTCGGGGTGGTCAAGACCAAAGAAGTAAACAAAATCGCTGTCTTGTCTGAAATGATATGTGTTTGCAGGATAATTCATAGGAGATTCAGGATTACCAAGAATCAAAATCAAACCGTCTTTTACTTTACCTTTTAAACGATTTCTCCTTTTTATATAAACGTCTTTTTTGAACATAATTTCTATAATTAATGATTATTTTATTTCATGCAAAAGTAATTAAATTCATATTTATTTATAAGAATTCATTATTTTTTCGATTTCTTCAATTTCAACAGGAATATCTTTCATCAGGTCGATGGGTTTTTCGTCAACCATAATATCATTTTTTTCTCTGAGTTTTCTTTGAGTCTTCTTTGTGGTTCTTTGTGTAACAGCTATTCCACAGAGATACTCAGAGAATACACAGAGTTGCTCAAAGATTGTAAATACAATAATATTTCCCGTCTTATCAAAATAAAATTTAGCCTAAGAATTCATTATTTTTTCAATATCTTCAATTTCAACAGGAATATCTTTCATCAAGTCAATGGGTTTTTCGTCAACCATAATATCGTTTTCTATTCTGATGCCTATTCCTTCTTCTTCAATATAAAGACCGGGTTCGCAGGTAAGAACCATACCTTTTTTAAACTCTGTGTTTTTTGCTCCTACATCATGAACATCCAATCCTAAAAAATGCGAAGTGCCGTGCATGTAATATTTAAAATACATGGGAGATTCAATTTCCTGATTTTCGACATCTTCTTTTGAAAACAGTCCTAACTCAATCATTTCTTTTTCCATTAATTTATTAACATCATTATTAACTTTATCAATAGAATTTCCTGGCACAAAAAGTTCTTTGGTTTGTTTAAAAACTCTTAGAACAGCTTTATAACATTGCTTTTGTCGTTCATTAAATTTCCCATTAACAGGAATTGTTCTCGAACAGTCGGCAGCATAATTTCCATATTCCGCTCCAAAGTCCATTAATAATAAATCTCCATCCTTACATTTTTTATCATTATCAATATAATGCAACACACAAGCACTTTTGCCTGAAGCAACAATTGGAAGATAAGCATGTCCATTAGCCCCGTTCCTAATATATTCGTTAGTGATTTCAGCTTCGACTTCAAATTCCACAAGTTCGGGTTTAACAAATTTCAATACTCTATCAAAAGCTTTAGCTGTGATTTTGCAAGCAGTTTTCATCAATTCGATTTCTTCCGGATCTTTTACCATCCTAAGTTCTGTTAGAATAGGAGCAATCCTTTGATAATTATGAAAAGGGAATTTTTCTTTTATCTCTTTAGCAAATCTTAAATCTTTTGTTTGTATTTCAGAAGTAAATTTAAGATTTTCGTTTTGGTTTAAATAAATATTTCTAAAATTAAGCATCAAATTTTTCAAAGTTTTATCAAAATCTTCAAGCCATATAACTATTTTCACTCCCGAAATTTCTGTAATTTCTTCTTTATTGTATTTGTGTCCAAACCAAATTTCTGTTTTTTTATCAGGTTTCAGAGTGAAAACAATTTCTCTTTTTGTTTCATCAGCATGTTGCGGACAAAGACAAAGGATACATTTTTCCTGTTCGAGTCCTGTTAAATAAAACAAATCAGAATTTTGACGAAAAGGGAAATTCTGGTCTCCATTTCGAGGCATTTCATCATTTGAATTAATAATCACTACGGAATTTGATTTTATTTTTTTTATTAATTTTTTTCTGTTTTTTTTAAACAATTGCTTATCAACTATCTTATGTCTCATTTTTACATTTTTTAAAAAATTATATATATAAATTAATAAATATCATTTTTATTATTAATAATAAAAAATATATTTGCTAAAATTTCACAAAGTAAAATTTTTAAATATTATTACAAATTACGAAATTTTATAAACGATATCATAATTCTTTTATTCAATTTTTTTATAAAATTATTCTATTATGAGCAAAATAAATTTACATTATTCAACAATCACAAAAAAAATTGTAATGTCATTATTAGGGGTATTCCTTATGATGTTTCTGTTAGTGCATTTAATTATCAATTTATTATATTTTGCTGATGATAATGGCAGATTATTCAATATCGCAGCTCATTTTATGCAAACAAATATTTTTATTAAGATATTTGAAGTTGTTCTTTTCGGAGGTTTTATTATTCATATTATTTTAGGACTTATCCTACAAATTCAAAACTGGCTAGCAAGACCAAAAAGATATAAAGTCTATTGTCATTCCCAAAAGTCTTATTTCTCAAAATATATGATTCATACTGCGGTAATCATTTTAGTTTTTCTAACTATCCACTTATTAAATTTTTATCTTAAAGTAAAATTTTTCGGATCCGTTGATGAAGTAATATATGATGGAAAAACTTATCACGACCTAAGTTCCTTAATGTATTCCTTGTTTCATATAGCGGGATATGTTATTTTTTATATTATTGCCTTTATAATTTTAGGATTTCATTTGAATCATGCATTTCAATCAGCATTTCAATCTTTAGGATTAAATCATAGCGTATATACACCATACATAAAAGCTATAGGATTATTATTTTCAATTATAATTCCTTTAGGTTTCACAATAATTCCAATATTAATTTATTTTTCATAAAATTCATGATATTAATATTATGACAAAATTAAATTCAAAGATTCCGGATGGACCATTAGCAGAAAAATGGTCAAAACACAAAGCATCAGTAAAACTTGTAAATCCAGCAAACAAAAAGAAATTAGATATTATTGTTGTTGGAACCGGCATAGCTGGTTCATCAGCAGCTGCATCTTTAGGTGAACTCGGATATAACGTTAAAGTCTTTTGCTTTCAGGACACTCCCCGAAGAGCTCACTCTGTTGCGGCTCAAGGTGGAATAAATGCAGCAAAAAATTATAAAAACGATAATGATAGCGCCTTCCGTTTATTTTATGATATGTTAAAAGGAGGTGATTTTCGTGCAAGAGAAGCAAATGTTTATCGTGCTGCTGAAGTCAGCAACCAAACTATTGACCATTATACTGCACTTGGTGTTCCATTTGCAAGAGATTATGGTGGAGGATTAGATAATCGTTCCTTTGGTGGTGTTCAGGTATCCAGAACATTTTATGCTAAAGGGCAAACAGGACAACAATGTTTATTAGGCTCTTATTCTGCTTTAAACCGTCAAATCAGTCTTAAAAAAGTAACAATGTATGATAGACGAGATATGCTGGATTTAGTTGTTGTTGATGGAAAGGCAAGAGGAATTATTACAAGAAATCTTGTTTCAGGAGAAATAGAACGACATTCGGCTCATGCAGTAGTTTTGGCTACCGGCGGTTATGGAACTGTTTACTATCTTTCAACTCTCGCTGTTGGCTCAAATGCCACAGCAGCATGGAGCGCATATAAAAAAGGAGCATTCTTTTCTAACCCAAGCTTTGTTCAAATTCACCCAACCTGCATCCCTGTAATGAACGAATATCAATCAAAATTAACATTGATGTCAGAATCATTAAGAAATGACGGTAGAATTTGGGTGCCAAAAAGCAAAGACGACAAAAGACATCCTGTTGAAATTCCTGAAGAAGACAGAGATTATTATCTTGAAAGAAGATATCCTGCATTCGGAAATCTTGTTCCGAGAGATGTTGCTTCCAGAGCAGCAAAAGAAAGATGTGATGCCGGATTTGGTGTTGGAGATACTGGTTTATCAGTATATCTTGATTTTAAAGATGCTATTGCAAAACAAGGGAAAAAAGCTATTGAAAACAAATATGGCAATCTCTTTGAAATGTATGAAAAAATTTCAGGAACTAATCCTTACGAAAATCCTATGCGAATCTATCCTGCCGGACATTACACTATGGGTGGTTTATGGGTAGATTACAACCTTATGACTACAGTACCCGGGCTTTATGCAATTGGAGAAGCAAATTTTTCAGACCATGGTGCTAATCGCTTGGGAGCAAGCTCCCTGATGCAGTGTGCAGGCGATGGATTTTTTATTCTTCCAAACACCATAAATAATTATCTTTCTGAAGATATCCGAACTCCCAAAATCTCTACCGACACTCCCGAATTTGAGGTAGCTGAAAAGGCAGCTAAAGAAAAATTAGAAAAACTTCTTGCCATTAATGGAACTCAAACTGTTAAATCTTTCCATAAAAGACTCGGTGGCATAATGTGGGATTATTGCGGAATGAAAAGAAATGAAGAAGGTTTAAAAAAAGCATTGGTTTTAATTGATGAACTTAAAGAAGAATTCTGGAAAGATGTTAAAGTTCCCGGCGAATTAAATGAATTAAATCAAGAACTGGAAAAAGCAGTGAAAGTTGCTGACTTTTTTGAAATTGGAAAACTATTAGCTAATGATGCTTTAAACCGAGGTGAATCCTGCGGAGCTCATTTCAGAGAAGAAAGTCAAACCGAAGGTGGTGAAGCAGAACGTGATGATAAAAATTATTCTTATGTTTCTGCTTGGGAATATAAAGACGATAATCAAGCACCACAACTTCATAAAGAAGAACTGAAATTTGATTTTGTTAAACCAACTGTCAGGAGTTATAAATAGTATTGTTGATAGTGCCTAAAGTACTTAGAGTTAAAAATAGAATTTATTGAATTTTCAAATAAATAACCGAAATAAAGACAACAAAAACATAAAAGAATGAAATGCCCATGTACAAAAGCACACCAAAAGAAATGAATAAATCATGGGCATTCCATGATAGGTAAAGATGAAGTTTGAGAACCTAATAATCTTAAAATCAAACAATCATTTAAATAATAAAAATTAAACACATGAAATTTAAATTAAAAATTTGGCGTCAAAAAAATGCAAAAGCAAAAGGTAAATTTGTTCAATATAAATTAGATGATGTTTCTCCTAATATGTCGTTTCTCGAAATGATGGATTTGCTTAACACAAATCTTATAAAAAAAGGTGGCGAACCTGTTGCTTTCGATAACGATTGCAGGGAAGGTATTTGTGGAAGTTGCAGTTTATACATAAATGGAAGACCTCACGGTCCCGGAGAAAAAACAACTACCTGCGAACTACACATGAGAGCTTTTAAAGACAATAGCACAATTGTGGTTGAACCATGGCGTTCAAAAGCATTTCCGTTAATTAAAGACCTTATTGTTGACAGACATGCATTTGACAAAATTATGCAAGCAGGAGGTTTTGTTTCAATGAATGCAGGCTCTGCTCCCGACGCTAACTCAAACCTTGTAGTAAAAATTGATGCTGATAAAGCTTTTGATACTTCTGCTTGTATAGGCTGCGGTGCTTGTGTTGCTGCTTGTAAAAATTCTTCTGCTATGCTTTTTGTTTCTGCAAAAGTATCGCAATTTGCATTGCTTCCTCAAGGAAAAGTTGAAGCTAAAAAAAGAGTTACATCTATGGTAGCCAAAATGGATGAACTCGGTTTTGGAAATTGCACAAACACTTACGCTTGTGAAGCCGAATGCCCCAAAGGAATATCTGTAGAATATATTGCAAAAATGAATAGGGAATATTTCTCTGCAAAAGTAAGCTCCGATAAAAAGAAATAATAAATTAGGGCGTTTCGCCCTTTTTTTTATCACTTAAATTTAATTACTTACTTTGTTTAGTACCTCCAATTAGTCTTTGCAAATAAAAAATATTTTATATTGTTGTTTCTCCTCCAACTTGAATTATCAGGAAAATTTTTCTAAGAATACAAATGATTTATTTACTTTTGAATCATGCAATTTAAAAACATTCACGGGCAAGAAAAAATCAAGAAACAACTGATTCAGACAGTTAAAGATAATCGTGTAAGCCATGCACAACTTTTTTTTGGACCTGAAGGCTCCGGAAAATTAGCTTTAGCAATAGCTTACGCACAATTTATTTCCTGCACTAACAAACAAGAAAACGATTCTTGTGGTGTATGTAGTTCTTGCATTAAATATAATAAATTGATACATCCCGACCTTCATTTCTTTTATCCTAATGCTTCAAATAATAAAATAAGAAAACCTAGAAGTAAAGACTTTATTAAACAGTGGAGAGAACTACTTATTGAAAACGATTACAATGTTAATCTTAATCAATGGTATGAAAAAGTTGAAATCGAAAGAAAACAGGCAATAATTAATGTCGAAGATTGCCATGAAATTATCAGAACACTTAGTCTCAAAACTTATGAATCGGAATTCAAGATTATAATTATCTGGATGGTTGAGAAATTATTTCATGCTGCTGCACCAAGAATTCTTAAGAACCTTGAAGAGCCACCTGAAAAAACGCTTTTTATTTTAATAACAGAAAATTATGAAAAAATATTAAGCACTATTTCTTCAAGAACACAACTAATAAAAATTCCGAAATTCAAAAATAAGGACATATCAAATTTTTTAAATGCTAAGTTTGATGAACCTGAAAATGTAATTTATAAAGTAGCAAATCTTGCAGATGGAAATATAATTAATGCTATTGATTTTCTAAATAATTCCGAAGAAGAAAACTTTAACTTTATAAAATTCAGAGAATTTCTAAGATTAACTTACTCGAATGATTTTATTGAAATTAACAAATTTGTCATTGATATTGCTAAAATTAGCAGAGAAAGACAAAAACACTTTATTTCTTATGGTTTAAAAATTGTCAGAAATTGCATTTTAAAGAATAATAATCCGGATTTAGTAAAAACCGAAGGCGAAGAACTTAAATTTTTAAATGCTTTTTACCCATTTATAAATTCTTCTAATTATCTTCAATTCAATGATGAACTCAACAAAGCATTTTATCATATTGAAAGAAACGGAAATTCTCAAATAATATTTATGAACTTAGCTTTAACATTTACTAAATACTTTAAAAAATTAAAGAAGTAAAAAAATCGTACATTTGCTGTTTATATTAAAATACTAAAAAAGTGAATACAAATTCTGATAATAACTACTTTCTATCGCGTGGATGCTCACAAGCACCAGATTCACATCAGAAAAACGATAATGTATATAAACACAATTGCAGCAAACTTGACACTTACGACTGGCTCAAAAACATTCCAATTCCTGAAACTCAAGCTAAATTCGATTGCATTGAAATAAGATTTAAAAACAGCCGTAAAGAATTTTACAGAACCGTACCCGAACTAAATCTTATTGTAGGAGATTTTGTAGCTGTTGAAGCATCGCCGGGACACGATATTGGCATTGTTTCTCTAACAGGTGAACTAGTTCGTCTTCAGATGAAAAAGAAAAATGTTAATCCTAAATCCGAAGAGATAAAAAAAGTTTATCGTAAAGCAAGACCTAACGATATTGAAAAATGGCTTGCTGCTACTGAACTTGAGAATCCAACAATGCTCAAAGCAAGAAAAATTGCTGCCGACCTTAAACTTGAAATGAAAATTAACGATGTTGAATATCAAGGCGATAAAACTAAAGTAATTTTCTATTATACCGCTGAAGAACGTGTTGACTTCAGAGAATTGATAAAAATATTTGCCGAAAAATTTATGATCCGTATTGAAATGCGGCAAATTGGAGTTCGTCAGGAAGCATGCCGTTTGGGTGGAATAGGCTCTTGTGGTAGAGAACTTTGTTGCTCAACATGGCTAACTAACTTCTGTTCTGTTTCAACAAATTCTGCAAGAAATCAACAACTTCCTCTAAATCCACAAAAACTTGCCGGTCAATGTGGAAAACTAAAATGCTGCCTGAATTATGAAAACGATTGCTATATTGATGCTTTAAAAGAATTTCCAAGCAAAAACATTAATCTAAAAACAAAAAAAGGAGAAGCTATTCATCAAAAAAATGACTTGCTTAGTAAAACCGTTTGGTATTCTTATATTGACGACCCGTCTAACTTGCTTGCTATACCTTTAAAAGAAGTTTGGAAAATAATCGAACTCAACAAAAAAAACAATTTCCCCGAATCACTTAATGGTTTTGCCAAAACTGAAGGGAAAATAGAATTTTTTGAAAATGCTGTTGGTCAAGATGACCTGACTCGTTTTGATAAATTAAAATAATTCTCTGCTCTTTTTAAAACAAATTTTTTTATTAAAATATAATAGATTCTGATAAATGAAAAATTTGAAAATATCTAAAATTTTTATGATTATTAGTGTTATTGGAATTATGATAATTTCTTTTTCTTGCAACACCAACTGTGTTTATGAAAAAAACAAAAAAGTTAATATAAGTGCCTGGAATATGGACGAAATAGTTAAATTTGATGTAAACATTTCAGACACAATTTCAAAAAATGATTTTTTTATAAACATAAGAAATTCAACAGAATATTCGTACAGTAATATTTTCTTTTTTATTACAACAACCTATCCTGATGGAGGAACAACTCGCGATACCGTTGAATGTTTTTTGTCAGACGTCAATGGAAAATGGCTTGGAAAAGGTTTGGGGAAATTTAAAGATAACAGAATCTTATTAAAACGAAATATGTCTTTCCCTTCAAAAGGAATTTATTCCTTTGAATTTGAACAAGCAATGCGTGTAGAAAATATTAAGGGTATTGATGAAATTGGAATTAGAATTGTGAAAAGCGAAACATTATAGAAATATAGTTGAGATATAATATAAAAAAATAGATAATTCAGGAATATGAAACGGTTTGTGGAAAGTGAAAATATTGAATTTTGAAAAGCTGGATATTGTTGAACCAAGAGAAAAAACTGTGGGGAAAACTGTGGGAATAACTATGGTAATAATTCTACACGCTATAAAAAATAATTCAAAAATCACACGAAATTAATTAAATTTCAAACTCATGAAAATACTATTATTATCAACAATTATTTTAAGTCTATTTGTCTTTTCGGGATATGCTCAAATCTCTCATAATTTGGAAATTTTTTCCGAAGATGGCTTACATTTCACTTTGATTGTAAATGGCGAGAAAATTAATGAAACACCACGATCAAGTGTAAAAATTTATGACACCGAAAACGACTATGTTCAAGTATTGATAATTTTTGAGGACCAAAAGATACCAGATATTAAAAAGAAATTTCTACAAATTGCATCACCAGGTACTGAAGATAAAAAACCAGTATCTACAGTTTATAAAATAGCAGAAAAAAAAGGTGTTTACAAATTGAAATTTATTTCAAGGTCTAATAAAAAAATTCAACCCAAAATTATCATAATCGAATAATAAAAGAAGCTAAAGAAATTTTATTCATCCTTGCAATTATTAAATCTAAATTAACAGAAAACACTATTCAACATTTTTTTGTATATTTGAAACAAAATTCTAAAAATAGAATCCAATGATTGATAAAGTAAAATATTGGCTCGATTTATCTAACTATGATTTAGAAACTGCTGTAGCAATGCAAAAAAGCAAACGTTATTTGTATGTTGGTTTCTTGTGTCATCAAACAATTGAAAAAATTTTCAAATCATATTTTACACATTTAAAAAATGAAATCCCTCCATTTTCTCACAGTTTATCTTATATTGCCAAAAAAGGTAGTTTTTATGAAGATTTTAGCGAAGAACAAAAAGATTTTATTGACCAAGTAGAACCATTGAATATTGAAGCAAGATATCCTTCGCATAAGGAAAGATTACTAAAAAGTTTGAATAAAAAAAAATGTCAAGAAATTTTAATTAACACAAAAAAATTGCAGGAATGGATAAAGCTGAAGCTATAAACAAAATACGCCAATACAGAATTTTACTCAAAGATTTTTTTGATGTAGATAAAGTATATTTATTTGGTTCTTATGCAAAAGAGACAAATAGGGAAGATAGTGATATTGATGTTGCAATTATTGTAAACAGTTTAAAAGGAGATTATTTTTCAACAACACCATTAATATGGAAATTAAGACGACAAATTGATGATAGAATAGAACCAATTCTTATTGAAAAAAATAATGAACACAGTGGATTTATTGAAGAAATACAAAAAAATGGAATAGAAATAGAAGAAATATAATTTCACCAAAACAAAATCATAAGCTACTTCCAATTAAATCACTACCGGCACTTCTCTCTGCTTTCTCTGTTTTTTTCACAATTTATTCAAAGAACTTTTTTATATTTGCGATTCAGATTGCATTCGAAAATAAAGAGTATCCGAAAACCCAAATCAAATACTATTCTGTAGATTTTGGCTATATGAAAGTTAAGCACTTCTGTAATGACTGTTTGTTGGACTAAGCAGCTGTGTTAAAAAATAATTGAGTATCAAATTAATCAAACAATGGAAATTACACGAACCTTTGACTTGCTCGAAAAATACAAGAATGAGTTTAAAAAAGAAGATGCTTTTGTCTCTAAAAAAAATGGCAAATGGGTAAAAATTAGCTCTCAAAAATATATCGAAAATGCATATTTTCTTAGTTATGGTTTATTGGCTTTAGGTTTAAAAAAAGGTGATAAAATTGCAACAATCTCAAACAATAGACCAGAATGGAATTTCCTTGATATGGGAATGGCAATGATTGGCGTCGTACATGTTCCTTTATACACTTCTCTAAGCTCAACAGAATATGAAAATATTCTCAAACATTCTGATTCTCGTTTCGTTTTTGTTTCTGACAGCAAACTATTAAAAAAACTTAAGCCAATAATTGATAAAATTAATACCATTGAAAACACCTATACTTTTGATTCTATTGAAAATGAGAAAAACTGGCTTGAAATAATTGCATTAGGAAAAAAGAGTGAAGTATATTACAAAGATGAAGTTAAAAAGATAAAATCTGGTATTAAGCCAAATGATTTTGCATCATTAATTTATACATCAGGAACAACAGGAACATCAAAAGGCGTAATGCTTTCACATACAAATATGGTTAGAAATTTTTTAGCCGCTGCAGAAGTTTTTGCCTTGAAACCTAAACAAAAATTCCTGAGCATTCTACCTTTATGCCATGTTGGTGGAAGAATGGGAAATTATCAAACTCAAAATAGCGGTTGTAGTATCTATTATTCTGAAAATATGGGAACAATTGCTGCCGATATGAGAGAAATAAAACCTCATGGTTTTGATGCTGTTCCAAGAATTCTCGAAAAAATATTTGATACAATAATTGCAAAAGGAAAAAAACTATCAGGAGTAAAGAAATCCTTATTCTTTTGGGCAGTTAAAATAGGATTGAAATATAAGCCTGTTGGAGAAAGTCATTGGTTTTATAGATTTAAATTAAAAATTGCTGACAAATTAATTTTTTCAAAATGGAGAGAAGCAATCGGAGGAAATATTAAATTTGTAGGTTGTGGAGGCGCAACATTACAACCTAGAATTGAAAGAATATTTTGGGCAGCAGGAATAAAAGCTCTTAATATGTACGGTCTTACAGAAACTTCTCCGATAATTACAATTAACAGAAAATCCAAACCTGATTTGCAACTCGGGTCAGTAGGTTCAAAAATTGAAGGTGTTGAAGTTAAGATAGCCGAAGATGGAGAGATTCTTTGCAAAGGACATAATGTTATGCTTGGCTACTATAAAAATCCCGAACTAACAAAAAAGGCTTTCACCGATGATGGATGGTTTTGCACTGGTGATATTGGCACCTTTGAAAACAATAAATTTTTAAAAGTAACCGACCGTAAAAAGGAAATTTTCAAACTTTCAAGTGGCAAATTTGTGTTCCCACAAATAATTGAAAACAAGCTCAAAGAATCATTATTTATTGAACAAATTATGGTAATTGGCGAACACGAGAAATTTGCAAGTGCAATAATTGCCCCTAACATTTCTTATATTAAAGACTGGTGTAAAGCAAATAATATTAGCACAAGCAACAATTCTGAACTTTTAAAAAACAATCTATTAATAGATATTTTTAATAAAGAAATAAAAAATTATAACAAATCAGTATCAGATTCAGAAAAACTCAACAGGTTCAGATTAGTCCCTGATATTTGGTCTCCGGAAACTGGAGAGCTTTCACCAACATTAAAATTGAAACGAAAATTTATAGCTAAAAAATATCAGAATATTATTAATACGATTTATTTCAAACAAACAGTATAATATTTTTACTTATCACAATAATTATGAATGTTGTAAAAGTAATTGATAAAAAAGGAAGAAAAGAATTTATTCAAGTAGCTAAAATAATCTATAAAAATGATGCTACATGGATTTGTCCTATCGACAGTGAAATAGATGCTATTTTCGACCCTGAAAAAAATGTTTACTATAATCATGGAATTGCTGAACGTTGGGTATTAAAAGATGAATCCGGCAAATTAATTGGTCGGATAGCAGCATTTATTGATTATAAAACATCTAAAGTTGAAAATCAACCTACCGGAGGAATCGGCTTTTTTGAATGTGTAAATAATCAGGAAGCAGCATCTCTTCTTTTCGATACTGCAAAAGAATGGCTAACAAAGCAAGATATGCAAGCTATGGACGGACCAATTAATTTTGGCGAAAGAGACAGTTACTGGGGTTTGCTCGTTGATGGCTTTACTCATCCGTCATACGAAGTAGCTTATAACCATAAGTATTATCAGCAGCTCTTCGAATCCTATGGATTTAAAGCATATTTCAAACAAGAGGGCTTTCATCTTGATGTAAAAAGTAAAATGTCTGATAGATTTTTACGTATTGCCGAATGGGTAGCAAAAAAACCCGGATACGAATTCAAACATTTTTCATGGAAAGAACAGGAAAAATTCACTAATGATTTTGCAGAAGTTTTTAATACTGCCTGGGATTCTTTTAAAGAAAATTTTGAGCCTTTAAAAGCAGAATATATCCGAAATACAATAAAAAAAGCTAAAGATATTATTGATGAAGAATTTATTTGGTTAGCCTATAAAAACGACAGACCTATTGCTATCTATCTTATGTATCCTGATATTAATGAGATACTAAAACAAATGAATGGCAACCTCAATATCTTTAATAAGTTAAAATTTCTTTACCTTAAAAAGAAAAATACTATTACACGCGCACGTGGTGTACTGATGGGTGTTATACCCGAATTTCAAAACCTTGGAATTGAATCAGCCTTTATAATGGAAATAACAAAAGTTATGAAGCGAAAACCTCAATATAAAGAAATAGAATTTTCATGGGTTGGTGATTTTAATCCAAAAATGAGGAAAGTTTTCATCACTTTGGGAAGTGTTCCTGTGAAATATTATATAACTTATCGATATTTATTTGACAGAAATGCCGAATTTATACGTTATCCTATTCCAACAATAGAAAAAAAATAATTCTATACTTTTTTTTGAGACTAACAATTTACTATGTTTGCATAACAAAATAAATCATTAAACATGGCAAAGAAAAAAAAATCAAACTTTAGGAAATTTATGAAATCAATTTGGGCAATCTATTTTATAGCCATAATTTTTGTTGTCATTTTGTTTTCGTCTATTTCTATTGGATTGTTAGGATTCATGCCATCTTTTGAAGAACTTGAAAATCCTAAAAGTAATTTAGCATCAGAAATATATTCTTCAGATAATGTTTTACTGGGAAAATATTATTTTGAAAACCGTTCAAATATTCATTATAACAATTTGTCTCCTTATCTTGTTGATGCTGTAATTGCAACTGAAGATATCAGATTTTACAAACATTCAGGAATTGATATTAAAGGTTTAATAGGAGGAGTTGTAAATACTTTGCGTGGGCATAAACAAGGAGCAAGTACTATTACACAACAATTAGCAAAAAATCTTTTTCCTCGAAAAAAGTTATCTTTTGTAGGGATTATAGTCCGAAAAATGAAAGAATGGGTTATTGCTGTCAAATTAGAAAGAAATTATACAAAGGAAGAAATCATAACAATGTATTATAATACTGTTCCTTTCGGCGGACATTCCTATGGTATAAAAACAGCATCAAAAACCTTTTTCAATAAATCTCCCGATTCTTTAAATGTTGAAGAAGCTGCTATTCTTGTCGGGATGCTCAAAGCTCCAACCCGCTACAATCCGGTTAGAAATCCCGATCTGTCTTTCAAAAGACGGGAAGTTGTGCTCAGTCAAATGAAAAAATATGACTATTTATCACAAGAAGAATACGATTCTCTAAGAGTTATTCCGCTGGATATGTCAAACTACAGAGTTCAAGACCATGTTGCCGGACTTGCAACTTATTTCAGAGAATCTTTAAGATCTCAAATGAAAAAGTGGTGTAAAAATCATAAAAAAGCTGACGAAACTCCTTATAATCTTTATAAAGACGGACTAATAATCCATACTACAATAAACTCAAAAATGCAAAGATATGCCGAAGAAGCAGTTGCAGAGCATTTGGGAGGCGAACTTCAAATAAAATTCTTTAATCATTGGAAAGGCAATCATAAACAACCTCCTTTTGACTGGCGATTAAAACCGGAAGTTATTGATATGATTATGAAACAATCAATGCATCGTTCTGACAGATATTACTGGCTTAATGTAAAAGGCGTTTCTGAAGATTCTATTATTAAAGTATTTAATACTCCAGCACCAATGACTGTTTTCAGATGGAATGGACCACAGTGGGAAGAATTTGATACTGTAATGACTCCAATGGATTCAATTTTATATTATAAATATTTTCTTCGTTCTGCTCTAATGTCAGTTGACCCGCATACAGGATTTGTTAAAGCTTATGTTGGAGGAATCAATTATAAACATTTTCAATTTGATCAGGTTAGGATGGGAAAGAGACAAGTAGGCTCTACTTTTAAACCATTTGTTTATGCTCTGGCACTTATGGAAGGAGAATATTCGCCCTGCACAAAAGTTCCTAATGTTTTGGTTAGCATAGAACTTCCTGATGGAAAAAGATGGGAACCAAGAAATTCCGGCGATTACAAAAACGGTGAAATGGTAACCCTGAAAGAAGCTCTCGCAAATTCAATAAATAGAGTTTCGGCTTACTTAATAAAAAGACATTCACCAATGGGAGTCTTAAAACTTGCCCAAAATATGGGTATTGATATTACAAATATTGACCCCGTTTATGCCATAGCTCTTGGAGCCGTTGACCTTTCGGTATATGAAATGGTCGGAGCTCAAAGTACTTTTGCCAACAAAGGAGTTTGGATTCAACCTACTTTCATAACTAGAATCGATGATAAAAACGGAAATATTATTGAAACTTTTATTCCCAAGCAAAAAGAAGTAATGAGCGAAGAAACTGCTTACACCATGATTAGTTTAATGAAAGGTGTGGTTCAATACGGCACAGGCATAAGATTATATTATAAATACAAATTTACAAATCCAATTGCCGGTAAAACAGGAACAACTCAAAACCAATCCGATGGTTGGTTCATGGGGTTAACTCCCGATTTAGTTACCGGAGTTTGGACCGGCTGTGAAGACCGTAGCGTACATTTTAGAAGCATTTCTCTCGGGCAAGGTGCAAATATGGCTTTGCCAATTTGGGCTATCTATATGAAAAAAGTTTATGCCGATAAATCTTTAAACATTTCTCAGGGAGATTTTGAAAAACCCGATAAAGAACTTTCTGTTGAACTTGATTGTAAAAAATATGAAAAAACTCATAAAGAAGAAAACCTTAACACAGGTTCTCAATTTTAACAAAGTTTTTTAAACTAAACCAATTATCCTCTAACAAAAATCGCTTTAATAATTAGCCATGCCATTTTAGGATTTTCTTTCAGTCTTCTTGTAGAATATCCAAACCATTGCTCTCCAAAAGGAACGTAAACTCTCATATTATGTCCTTTATCGACAATTGATTTACGTAATTCGGGAGTAACACCGTAAAGCATTTGAAATTCATACTTATCTTTAGGAACATTATATTTTTTTATTAATTTATATGCTCCTTCAATTAATGGTTTATCATGAGTTGCAATACCGGAATAAATTTTGTTTTCAAACATATATTCCAAATCTTCAAGAAAATGGTCGTTTACTTCTTGATATTTTTTATAAGCAATTTCATCCGGTTCAACATAAATTCCTTTGCATAATCTATAATTAATTGGATTTTCTTCTGAATTAATATCCTGAAGATTTTTTATATCATCAAAAGTTCTTTTCATATATGCCTGGAAAACAAGTCCGACATTTTTGGGGAATTCTGCTTTTAATTTTCTGAAAAGTTCAATTTCCATGTCAACACATTGAGAATCTTCCATGTCAACTCTTACGAAGTTATTATATTCTGCGGCTTTCTTTACAATTTCTCTGATTTGTTGATAACAAACATCTTTGTCAATAAGAAGCCCAAACATTGTTGGTTTTACTGAAAAGTTACCATCAATTTTATTTTTTTCGGCAGCTTCAATAATTTCTAAATACTCTTGTTTGTTTGCTTCAGCTTCATCAAGATTTTCTATAAATTCACCCAGAACATCAATTGTTACTTTAATTCCTTGTGCATTTAAATCTTTTGATGCATTAATTGCATCTTCTATTGTTACACCGGAAATATATCTTTTTGAAAATAACCATACGAATTTCTTTGGCATGTATGGTAAAACTGCTGCTATAAATTTATTAAACATTTTTTTTTTTATGATTTAATTACTAAAAATATCTGTACAAAATAAATACTTTAAAACGGTATTATAAAAGAAAATATAAATATTTTTTAAAAAAATTTTAAAATTGTTTTTCAATAAGTTAACACAAACATTTGTTAATCCAATTTTAATATCTAATTTTGCCGCCTAAAAATATATAAAATATTGTGCATTGAATTATCAAAAGCAATATAAAATACCATTTTCCGGCTTAAGTGAAAACATTCATCATTTTGAATTTAAAATTGATGATAAGTTCTTTGAAAATTTTGAATTTTCTGAAATAAAAAAAAGCAATATAAATGTTTATCTAACTTTAGAGAAACAAGAAAGAATGCTTATTTTCGAATTTCTAATTGAGGGAACCGTAAATATTATGTGTGACAGATGTTTGGAGTTTTTTGATTATCCAATTAATGGAAAAGAAAAACTTATTGTTAAATTTGGAAACGAAAACTATGAAGGCACTGATGATATTTTAATAATTCCAGAAACAGAAAATGAAATAGACATTAGTAAATATATTTACGAATTTATCTGTTTGCTTTTGCCAATAAAACGAATTCATCCTGAAGATGAAAACGGTAACAGCCAATGCAACAAAGAAATGATAAAAAAAATCAAAGAATTTTCAAAGAAAAAAATATCCGATGGAAGATGGGATGAATTGAAAAAAATAATTTAAAAGAATAAAAAAAACATTTAATAATCTGTAATAAGAACTAATTAATTATGGCACATCCAAAAAGAAAAATTTCAAAACAAAGAAGAGACAAAAGAAGAACGCATTACAAAGCAACAGCTCCAACAATAATAATTTGCTCAAACTGTGGAGCACCTGTATTATATCATAGAGTTTGCAGTGAATGTGGCTATTATAAAGGAAAATTAGTTATTGAAAGAAGCTCTGTAGCATAACACGAATAATGAAAATAGGAATTGATGTAATGGGAGGTGACTTTGCACCGAAAGAATCTATCGCAGGTGCAATTTTAGCTTTTGAAAAACTTCCATCAGATGATACTTTAGTTCTTATTGGAAATCGTGAAATTATTCTTGAAACTTTAAATAAAGCAGGACTTAATCCTGATAATTTCGAGATTGTTCATTCTTCTGAACAAATCGAAATGGGCGAACATCCCACAAAAGCTTTCTCAAAAAAACCAAATTCAAGTATTTCCATTGGTTTTAAATTGTTAAAAACCAAAAAAATTGATGCTTTCTCAAGTGCAGGAAACACCGGTGCTATGCTAGTAGGCTCAATTTATATGATTAATTCTATTCCCGGAATAATTCGTCCTTGTATTGCATCCTTAGTACCTAAAGAAAACGGTGGCAACAACATAATTTTAGATGTCGGAATAAATCCTGACACTAAACCCGATGTTATGTACCAGTTTGGAATATTAGGCTCTTTATATGCCAAAAGTGTTCTGAAAATTAATAATCCCAAAGTTGGATTGTTAAACATTGGCGAAGAAGACGAAAAAGGTAATTTGCTCTGCCAGTCAAGTTTTCGTTTAATGAAAGGAGCTATAGATTTTAATTTTATTGGAAATATTGAAAGCGGAGATATTTTTAATGACAATGTTGATGTTATTGTTTGTGATGGATTTACTGGAAATATTATTTTAAAGCTAACAGAATCAATTTATAACATTATAAAAAAACGAGGTCTTGAAGATGACTATTTTAAACGCTATAATTATGAAAATTATGGTGGCACTCCAATCTTAGGAATTAATTCTACCGTAATAATCGGGCATGGAAAATCTAATGCTATTGCTTTTAAAAACATGATATTATCATCAAAAAATGTCTTTGAAGCTAAACTTCCTCAGGAAATAAAATTAGCACTTGATAGATGTCCTCAAAAATTAAAAGTTTAATTATAATTATTTTTTTTTAATATTGTAAAAAATTTTAATTTCAAAAAAATGGCAAAAATTAGAGCTGCAATAACAGGAGTAAGTGCTGGACTGCCTGATTATATCCTAACAAACGATGAATTAAGCAAAATGGTTGATACATCTGATGAATGGATAATGACAAGAATTGGGATTAAAGAAAGAAGAATTATTAAAGAAAAAGGAGAAGGTGCTTCATTTGTAGGAGCTATGGCAGTTAATAACTTACTTGCAAAAACAAATACTTCCCCCGAAGAAATCGATTTACTTATTTGTGCAACTGTTACTCCAGACCATGTGTTTCCGGCAACTGCCAACATCATTTCCCATAAAGCTGGTATTAAAAACGCATTTAGTTTTGATATTAATGCCGGGTGTTCCGGATTTCTTTATGCTTTAACAACTGCATCAAAATATGTTGAATCGGGTATTTATAAAAAAGTAATTGTAGTTGGAGCAGAAAAAATGTCTGCTATTGTAGATTATACCGATAGATCAACCTGCCCTATTTTTGGTGATGGAGCAGGTGCTGTTTTACTAGAACCAACTACTGAAAATATTGGAATTATTGACTCAAATTTACAATCAGACGGTTCAGGCTTAACTCATCTTCACCAGAAAGCAGGCGGTTCTGTGAAACCTCCTTCACATGAAACTATTGACGCTCGTGAGCATTTTATTTATCAAGAAGGACAAGCAGTTTTTAAATGGGCAGTTTCGAAAATGGCTGATTTTTCTGTTGATATGATGAAGAAATATAATATCTCATCCGATGAACTTGACTGGTTTGTTCCCCATCAGGCAAATATGAGAATTATCAAAGCAACAGCAAAACGCATGGGTATTAAAGAAGAGCAAGTAATGATTAATATCCAGAAATATGGCAATACTACTTCCGCCACTTTGCCTTTATGTTTATATGATTACGAGAAACAACTGAAAAAAGGTGATAAATTAATTCTATCTGTTTTCGGTGCAGGCTTCACATGGGGTGCATTGTATTTAAAATGGGCTTATAACGGAACCGAAAAATAAATCGTCATTTTCTATTCTATTTTCCCATAATTAAAATGTTCTGTATTTTTTTTGAACTTACATCTTAATAAATCTTACATTATTTACTTCCGAACCTTCAAAAATTTTCAAAATATATAGTCCTGTATTCAAATTAAAAATTGAAATACTATTTATCTCACTTTCCTTAAGGATTCCTGTTTTTACAAGTTTCCCGAACATGTCGAAAATAAAGTATCGAGATTCTTTTGAAAGATTTTTATATGCTATAAATAAATCGCTGTTTGCAGGATTTGGGAAAACTTTTAAATCTGATTGTAATTTTGGAAGTTTATTAATACTTGAAAAACTTCCACCACAAGGAGATTTATCTGAAAGGTATCCTGATATAATGGAATCAACACGAGTTTTAAGAACATTAATTGCAGCAACCGCTGAAGTATCATTATAATTTCTTGCAAAAACAAAAGCTAAGTCAACAGTTTCTTTATCACCTGCATTAAAAGTAAAAGGTCCCATCACACCAACACCTCTACGGTCGTAGGGAATATTATTTGCAGTCGATTCTGTCCAATTAACAGCTCCATTTGGTGGTACTCCACCTGTTCCCCAATTCGTTGGGTCGGAAGTTCCAGGGTAAATAAAATTACATTGAGGTCCATAAGCTGAAGTACTATCATATCCATTGCCACCATAAAGTAAATGTGTGCTATCTTTCCACATTGCTTTCATATAATTGTAATATTCATAAGCATAATCGGGGTCAGTCATTGCTTGAGTGCCACCGGAGCCTGTGTTTTCAAAACTTACAAATCTTGTCATTCCGAGACATTCGTTGTCGGGAATAATATCACCGAAAAACAAACCATTAACACCTTCATCAACACCCGCAGGATTATCAATTCCATCTGAATCCATCAAAGGTCCTTTGAGAATTGTAACACCCTGAGCAGGTGGATTTGCTCCGTAGTGGTCGGCTTGACCGTTTCCATCTATATTCTTTCCATTGTATCCAAAAAAAGTTCCCCGCTGAACATCACAACCAATATAATCATCTGCAGCATATCCAATATCAAAATCCGTAAAATTGCCAAAATAAGTGTTTGAATAATTATTGTTTGTACGATTATAAATATCATAATGAATAAAAATAGAATTGTTAAAAGCGGAATCCCAGAAACAATCAAAAGCATAAGCCATCCCATGAATTTCAATTCCAAGTTTTTCACCCCCCGTTTCTGTATGAATTTTTCTATCGTCATTATAAATAAAGAAAATGCATTCATGTCCACGAATCCAGGGATAGTCACCATCTAATGCGTTGTATGTTCCATTGTTATTGTAATCATAATAAGGAGCTAATTTAATAGCTTGCCCAAGTGCAGTATTTCCATTTCCGGGCCATGTTAAAATATCAGTTATCGGCACATAAGCGGCATCTTGCCAATGTGCCCTGTGATAATCAATTTCGGTTCTATTAATTTTCCAGACTTTGTTCCACATACTATCCTGATACACTGAATAGGCTGTAGAATCCATTACAGGTCCTGCCCAAAAATCTTCTCCATTTGAACGAAATCTTTCAGCAGCAAGATGTAAATTTGATGAGTTATCCATTCCTCCTGCCCAAAAAGAATTGCTAAAAATTGTGTGCTTTCCTTTACCTTTAGGAACTTCAAAACTTGGAGCAACTAAATCCCAAAAGTGATTTCCAAAAGCGTTTATTCTTGCTTTTACATTATTTGTTTCCAAATAAGCATAGCTGTTATTTACAACAAAAACCCATAAAGAAGCTGTGTCTCTGTTTGAAGTATGATATTTTTCTCTTATCCAATATTCTACTCTATCCCAGCCTTCAAAGCTCACGTCAGGAGTATAAACTATTGAGCTATCAGATTTTGATGCAGAGCCATGATTAGGATTTTTTACTAACCATAGTTCAATAGGGTCTCCATCAGGGTCATAATCGTTTAGAATAACATTAACTGTGATGCTCATACCTGCGGATGCGTTAGAAGTATCATTTATTGCAACAGGAAGATTTTGTCCTGCAACATAAAGCGAAACAAAAAACAAACTTAAAAGGATTGTAAATTTTTTCATGATATTCAATTTAAATGGATAAATAATTTATCCAAATATACGAATATTAATTATATCACTAAAAAATTTAATTTAGAAATACTTAATGTGAAATATTAAAGAATCATTTTAGGAACTGGCCTATTAAATTAGTCCTAAACTTACATTTTAATAAATTTAGCATTTTTTATATCTGAACCTTCAATAACTTTCAGAATATATAGTCCTGTATTCAAATTATAAATTGAAATACTATTTATCTCATTTTCCTTAAGAATCCCGGTTTTTATAAGTTTCCCGAACATATCGAAAATAAAATATTGAGATTCTTTTGAAAGATTTTTATATGCTATAAATAATTCGCTGTTAGCAGGATTTGGAAAAACTTTTAAGTCTGATTGTAATTTTGGAAATTTATTAATATTTGAGAAACTGCCACCACAGGGTGATTTATCTGCTTTATATCCTGAAATTATAGAATCAATTCGAGTCTTAAGAACATTAACAGCAGCATAAGCTAAAGTATCATTATAATCTCTCGCAAAAACATAAGCGAGGTCAATTGTTTCTTTATCTCCAGCATTGAAAGTAAATGGGCCCATACTTCCATAACCCCTGCGGTCGTATGGCGCATTACCAGCAGTTTCTTCTGACCAATAGACAGGACCGTTTGGTGCTACTCCGCCTGTTCCCCAATTTGTTGAGTCAGTATTTCCAGGATACATAAAATTACAAGCAGGACCATAAGCTGGAGGACTTGCATTTGCATGTCCATTTCCACCGTAAAGAATATGTGTGCTATCTAACCACAAGGAATTCATATAATTATAATAATCAATGGCATATTTAGGGTCACTCATTGCACCCATTCCATAGTTGACAAAATAAACAAAATTTGTCAAACCAAGACATTCATTATCGGGAATACCATCTCCGAAAAACAAACCGTTAACACCTTCATCAACACCAGATGGATTATCAATTCCATCAGCATCCATTAATGGTCCTTTGAGAATTGTAACACCCTGAGCAGGTGGATTTGCTCCGTAGTGATCAAATTTTCCTGTGCCATCAATATTTTTTCCATTATAGCTGAAAAAAGTTCCCCGCTGAACATCACAAGCAACATAATCATCATAAGCATATCCAATCTCAAAATCAGTAAAATTTCCAAAATAAGTGTTTGTATAATTTATGCTTGAACGATTATAAATATCATAATGAATAAATAGAGTATTGTTAAAAGCAGAATCTGTAGGGCAATCAAATGCATAAGCCATAGCATGAATTTCAATTTTAAGTTTCTCGCCTCCACTTTCCGTATGATTTTTTCTATCATCATTATAAATAAAGAAAATACACTCATGCCCTCGCAGCAAAGGATAATCACCTTCATAAGCATTATAAATTCCGTTATTATTATTATCGATATAAGGAGCCAATTTAGCAGTTTGTCCAAGTGCTGTGTCGCCATTGCCGGGCCAGGTTAAAATATCAGATATAGGAATATAGCCGGCATCCCACCAGTGTGCTCTGTGATAATCAATATCGGCTTTATTAATTTTCCAAACCTTACTCCATAAACTATCCTGACAAATTGAATATGCAGTAGAATCCATGATGGGTCCGACCCAAAAATCTTCACCGTTTCCACGATATCTTTCTCCTGCAAGATGTAAATTTGATGAATTATCTAATCCTCCTGCCCATAAAGTGCTGGAAAAAATACTATTTTTCCCTTTTCCCTTAGGAACTTCAAAACTTGATTTACTATCAAAATCCCAAAAGTGATTTCCAAATGCATTAATTCTAGCTTTAATATTATTTGTTTCCAAAAAGTCAAAACCATTATTTGTAACATAAATCACTAAAACAGCATAACCTCTATTTGAATGATTATTTTTTTCTCTTATTATATATTTTATACTGTCTAAGCCCTCATAACAAATATGCGGTGCATAAGTAATAGAGCTATCAGTTTTTGCTATTAGGCCATTAGGTGACATTACCATCCAGAGTTCAATAGTATCTCCATCAGGATCATAATCATTTAGAAGAAGATTAACTGTAATTGGAATTCCAGCAGTAGCATTAGCTGTATCATTTACTGCAACAGGAAGATTTTGTCCAAAAAGATAAGACGAAACAAAAAACAAACTAAAAAGAATTGTAAATTTTTTCATGGCATTTGGATTTAATTAATATATAGAAAAACCAAATATACAAAACATTTATTATATTTCCAAGAAAAAAATAAAATATATTTAATTTATTTACAAGTCTTTCCGTAAAGCATCCCATCCCTGAGCTTCAATTGGAACAGAAACATTATTTTTTGCAATAAGATTCATGCCTGAGTTTTTATGTGTAATATGCCCGATAACTGAAACATCTTTCAATGATTTTATTTTATCAAAATCAGATAGTTCGGCAGTGAAAAGCAATTCGTAGTCTTCACCACCGTTCATAGCACATGTTGTAGGGTCTAAAGAAAATTCTCTCGCAGTATTATAAGTTGTGGTATCAATAGGAATTTTTTCATCATATAAATTACAGCCAACATTTGATGAGGTACAAATGTGCATAATTTCAGAAGCCAATCCATCTGAAATATCAATCATTGATGTTGGTTTGATGTTAGCATCTTTCAAAAGTTTTATAATATCATTTCTTGCTTCGGGTTTTAATTGCCGTTCAAGAATATAATCGTAGCCTTCGAGTTCGGGCTGCATGCTAGGGTCAGCTTTGAAAACATGTTTTTCTCTTTCAAGTATTAGAAGCCCTGTATAAGCTGCTCCAAGATTGCCCGAAACGCAAATAAGGTTTCCTTCTTTAGCAGTGTTGCGATAAACTATTTCGTCTTTATTTGCTTCGCCGATTACCGTTATTGAAATAAACAATCCTTTGTTGCTTGATGTTGTGTCTCCACCAATAAGGTCAACATTATAATTTTTACAGGCAAGTAATAATCCTGCATAAAAGTCTTCTATTGCTTCTAAGGAAAATTTATTGGAAAGCGAAATCCCGATAATTAATTGTTTTGGTGTTCCATTCATAGCAACAATATCCGAAAAATTAACTACTGCTGATTTGTAACCTAAATGTTTTAATGGATAATAAACCAAATCAAAATGAACATTTTCTACAAGCAGGTCATTAGTTATTAATGTTTGTTTGTCGCCACTATCAATAACAGCAGCATCATCACCAACTCCTTTGATAGTTGAAGAATTTTTTATTTTAATGTCTTTTGTCAGGTGATTAATTAATCCAAATTCACCTAATTTTGAAAGTTCGGTTCTTGTGTCTTTGTTTTCAAACATAATTTATAATAAAAGTGAAATGCAAAATTAGTTATTTCAATTGATATTAAGGGGACTTCTAATAATAAAGGAAAATTCTTTAGGAATAATCATCTTATAATTATTATTTTTGTATTGTTACAAAATAATATTTATTAATTTTTTTCTGTAACATTTCGAAATACTAATGCGTCATAAGAATAACAAATCGAATTTTTAACATAAAAAATCAATGACAACAGTTGAATATAACACATGTGTTGACGATTTTTCGGATGGTGTTTATCGCTTTATTCTTAAAAACATGAGAGATGAAGAAAAAGCTAAAGATGTTGTTCAGGAATCTTATACTAAAATGTGGGAAAAAGTTGATGATATTTCTTATTCAAAAGCAAAATCCTATCTTTTTACAACTGCTTATCATACAATGATAGATGATATCAGAAAGAACAAAAGGCAGAGCAATATTGATGATATTACACAATATGACATTTACGGACACGATGAACAATATTCTGACCTTAAAGAAATTCTGACTGAAGCTATAAAAAAATTACCCGAGGTTCAAAGGTCTGCAATTATGTTAAGAGATTATGAAGGATATTCTTATAAAGAAATAGGAGAAATCGTAAACTTAAATGAATCGCAGGTTAAGGTCTATATTTACAGGGCAAGAGTTTATTTAAAAAATTATATTGGCAGTTTAGATGCAGTAATATAAATACAATGGAAATTAACAGAAATAATTACGAAATATTTTTTATCGACTACTTTGACAGTAATTTGAATACCGAAGAAGTTGCTGATTTATTATTATTTCTGGAACAAAATCTCGACCTTAAAGAAGAATTTGATGGACTTAATGAAGTTTCAATTCCTGATGAAAAATATATTACTTACGATTTTAAAGATAGCTTGAAAAAGAATGTTGAAAGCTGTCCTCCAAAAATTACTAAAGAAAATTACGAAGATTATTTTATTGCAAGCCTTGAGGGTGATTTATTAAAAAAGGACAAAAAAGAACTTGTTAATTTTTTACTTAAAAATCCAGAATTATCAAAAGAATTCAAACTATTTAAAAACACCTTTCTGGAATGTGATCCAGAAATTGAGTTTGCTGATAAAGATGGTCTGAAAAAAATTGCTATTCATGATTGTGGAGAAATTAACACTAAAAATTATGAAGAATATTTTATCGCTGATATTGAAGGCGACCTTTCTTTGCAACAAAAACAACAATTAACTGATTTCATAAAAAATAATACAAGCTTAGAAAAAGAATACAAACTTTTTAAAAATACAATTCTATTCCCTGATGAAAGCATTGTTTTCAATGATAAAAAATCACTAAAGAAATTTGTTATTCCTGTTTTCAGCAAAAACAGTATTTATTCTGCTGTTTCAATAGCTGCTTCAATACTTATTATTATTGCGATAGCATCATTTTTCCCAAGACATCAAATTTCTTATGGAAAATTAGCAGACAGAAACTCTATAACTACTAAATCTAATTTAATAAAACCAGCTTCAAAACATCAAGTAAAAAGCAATCTTCCGGCAGCTTCCTTTAATAATTCTCAACTTGCTGAAAACGCTCAAAACAAAACAAGAAAATCTGTCCGCAGAAGACCTTCTAATATTAAAATTATTGAAAATATTTACTCTGAAAACAATTTAGCTTTTGCAGTAGAAGAAAAAATTATTTACTCCGAAAACAGGGATTATTATTCAAATATTTATAATGAAATTCAAATGTCTCAAACTTCTCGTTTGGCAAATGCTGAAAAAGCAGAACATGATAATTATATTACTGTTGGTCAATTGGGACTAAAAAAATTACGAGCATTTACAAACAATGAGAACACTGAAAATAATCCATCACAATTTTCATGGGTAGATATTGCCAATGTTAGTGTTGCAGGTTTCAATAAATTAACAAACAGCCAGATGAAATTAAATATTGAAAACCAACAACTAACCGCCATTACTTTTGCCGACAATAGATTTAACTACTCAAGGAAGTAAAAAAAATATTTTTTTCTTGTAACAAATCAAGATATCCAAGCGTCATAATTAAAAATTAATTAATCAAAAAATATATACAAATGAAATCTTTAAAAATATCAGCAATAATATTATTGCTAAGCTTTGGATTAAATGCTTTTTCACAGAATGAAAACAAAATTAACATTACACCGGAAGAATTTCCAGAATTTACAAAAATTGAAGCAAATGGTTCATATACTTTGATTTTAAATAAGGGAGAAAAACAAGAAGTGTGGGTTGAAGCCGATAGAGAATACAAAGAAGAAATTGATTTAGAAGTTAAAAAAAACACATTAAAAATTTCATCAAATTCCATTAAAAGAACTTCAGGATACATAGTTTATTTAAGCTATAAGAATTTAACTTCAATTGATGCAAGTGGAGTTATTGAAATAAATGGGAAAGACAAAATAGTTACCGATAATTTTATAATTGAATCAAGTGGAGCATCAAGTATTGAACTAATTTTAGCAGTAAAGAAACTATCAATTGATATTTCGGGAGCTTCGGAATTAAAGCTTTCGGGAAGTGCAGACACAAATTATATTGATATTTCAGGAGCAAGTGATTTACAAGCATATGAATTGAAAACCAATTACACCTATGTTGATATAAGCGGAGCCGGATGTGCAAAAGTTAATGCTTCTGAAGAAATATCAGGTGATGTTTCCGGTGCAAGTGACCTTAAATATTTGGAAGAACCTGCTAAATTAATGATAGACGCAAGTGGAGTTGCTGACATAAGTTCTTCTGATAGAAAAATTGACACAACAAGATTAAAACTTGGTGGCTCGGAAATTATTATTATTGATGATGAAGCAAAGAAAGCAATAGCAAAAGCAAAAAAATTAAAAAAGAAAAAAAAATATAATGGACATTGGGAAGGTATTGAGTTTGGAATTAATGGATATTTGAATAGTGATTATAATAATAATCTTCCAACAGCATATTCATTTCTCGATCTTAAACAAGAAAATTCATGGTCTATTGAATTAAATGCATTAGAACAAAATATTAACTTGATAAAAAACAAATTCGGAATAACTACAGGATTAGGATTCCAGATGAACAATTATAAGTTTTCAAATGATATTAATTTATCTTCAGACTCAGCAACTATTTATGGCTATCATGACACAATTCATAATTACACAAAGAGCAAATTAAATGTTAATTATTTAACTATTCCATTACTTTTCGAATACCAAACAAATAATAAAAGTAAATTGAACAGTTTCCATTTTGCTGTAGGAGGTATTTTTGGTCTTAAAGTTGGCTCTCACACAAAAATGGTTTACACTTCCGATGATAAAAAAGAAAAAATTAAATCACGCGACGACTTCCATTTGAACCCTATTAAATATGAAGCCACTGTTCGTATAGGTTGGGGAAAAATAAACCTGTTTGTTAATTATGCTCTATCTACATTATTCGAGAAAAACGAAGGTCCTGAAATGTATCCTTTTACAGCAGGAATATCTCTTTCAGATATATAGAACAAAATCATAATTCCATCGTTTTAAAAAATGCCATCTGTTTATTGCAGATGGCATTTTTTTTATTTCTAAATCAAAAATATTTTCTAAATTTACACTTTAATCGTATTTCTCAAATACGACTATAATTTTCTTTTTAATTAAAAACAAAAAACTATGTCAGGTCACAGTAAATGGTCAACCATAAAAAGAAAAAAAGGCGCTGCTGATGCAAAACGCTCTAAAACATTTTCAAAGATTATAAAAGAAATAACTGTTGCTGTCAAAGAAGGAGGAACAGATGCAGATTCTAATCCTCGTTTGCGCTTTGCTATCTCAAATGCTAAGGGTTCAAATATGCCGAAAGATACAATCACAAGAGCAATTAACAAAGCATCCGACAAAAATGCTGCGTCCTTCACCGAAGTAACTTATGAAGGTTATGCACCACATGGTGTTGGAATTTATATTGAATGTACTACTGACAACCTTCAGCGAACTGTTAGCAACATCCGTGCATATTTTAATAAAAATTCAGGCAGTCTTGGTAAAAACGGATGCCTAAGTTTTGTTTTCGATAGAAAAGGAATTTTTTCTGTTCCCAAAGGCGATTTAGATCAAGATGAATTCGAGATGGATGTGATTGACGGAGGTGCTGAGGATATTATTCTTGAAGATGATTTTTTTATTATCACAACAGCAATGGAAGATTTTGGTTTGATGCAAAAAAAACTTGAAGAATTAAACATTGAACCCGAAAGTGCCAAACTCGAAAGAATTCCTAGTAACACCAAAAAAATTAAAACAGAATCTGCTAAAACTATTTTAAAACTTGTTGAGCTTATTGATGATGACGATGATGTTCAAGATGTTTATCATAATCTTGAACTTACTGATGAATTACTGGCTGAACTTGAAAAGGAATAAATCAGTATTGTATTTGTTCACAGTTAAAATAAGCTTGATAAATAGCTAGATATATTTTTTCTCTCAATGTTAAATTGATAAAAAGTTAAAAAGCCCGAACGGCACGCACATAGCTTGCGAGGTTCTTACTGTTGTGGCCCTGAGTGCCATTGCTGAAGACCTGTTTCCATGCGCCGTAGATACTGTTCTCGGTAGAACTCCAATAGTAGGCATTAGCAAAGCCGCCAACTGCAACTCTATTTATCCATAATTGGTTCAATTCATCTTTACTTGGCAAAAACCAATCGCTATAACCACCCAATACCAAATCATAACAAATGCGTGCTGCATTCATTTCTGTACCATATAATGCTATAATTTTATTTGTATTTGAATTTCCTGTACCTATAGAAAAGCCTGTTGCTCCTGTTGTGCCCGTATTTGTTGCATGCCAATAAATCCCTGTACTTTGATCGCTTGGTGCAGCTATAAGACCATGTGGCACATTGGCATTATAGCTTGAATCGCCTGGTTCTAATAAGTAGGCAATGATGCCACCTTGGTAACTTTTCCCTATGACTAATTGAGAACTATCTGGGGTGATTTCATCTTCAGTTTCTTTATTACAACTGCTCATAACTAATACAAAAACCATTAATAATAATGAGTAGGTCAAAATTCTGTTTTCCTTTTTCATAGTTGTAATTTTTAATTGTTTGTATTATTTTTATTAGATTTATTCGGTCTTTTCAAACGCTTCAATTTCTTTTATTCCGTTATTAATGAATTAATCTTTTTTGCACATTTTTTTTGTCAGAATCTAAAAAAATTCCTAAACCTATACATATCTGCTAAATTATAACAATTTAACAGTTTAACAATTTTTACTATAATAAACTTGTTAATTAATATTTAATCTTATTCCCAATATCAACTTTAGTGTTTAACAATTCCTGAATATTACATTCGTAAGAAACTGTTCTCTTATTTTTCGAAATCTTTGCTCTTGGGTTAGATATTTTTTTTACTTCATCCGGCAGATGATAAATAGATTTGTATTTCACTTTTTTCAACAAATCAATTTCTTTAATTCTCTTTTGTTCTTTTTTAACGTAATATCTAATGAAAGGAGCAATGTTACGTTTCTTTATTTTATTATTTGATATTTTAATTATTTTAGGTTCATACCACTTTTTCTCATAATCAAATAATTTGTAATATGCTTTATTCAGAGCTTTTGTGTCTTCAAATTCAAAACTTATTGAATAAAGATTTTTCCTTTCATTACTAACAGCTTTTATGTTTTTTATCCCCGAAATCCTTTTCAGGATTTTTTCGGAAGCATTAGGGAGAGCTTTAATTTCATTAAACAGTGATATGTCAATATAATTGCCAATAGCATTTAGGAAAAATCCCACCCCAGCTATATCAAATCCTAAAATTACTTTCCCTGATTTGTCTTTATTTATGGTAGTTTCTTCAATTATTTCAATGCAGCTTGTCAGGAAAAAAACAGGAATAGTTAAAAGAAAAAGAAATTTTTTCATAATCTTATTATTTCTTAAAGAAGAAAACTTAATAAAATTCCTGCTGCAACTGCTGAACCAATCACTCCAGATACATTAGGAGCCATTGCATGCATTAATAGATGATTGTTAGGGTCTTCTTTAAGTCCCATATTTTGAACGACACGAGCGCTATCAGGGACAGCAGAAACACCAGCAGCTCCAATCAATGGATTAATTTTGTTATCTCCTTTAAGAAATAAATTCATTCCTTTGGCAAACATTAATCCTCCTGCAGTAGCAACCATAAATGAAAGTGCACCTAAAACAAAAATTAATATTGAAGTATCCTTTAAAAATACATCTGCCTGTGTTGAGGCACCAACAGTTAATCCTAACAAAATTGTAACAATATCTATCAAGGAATTTCGTGCTGTGTCGGCAAGTCGTTTCGTAACACCACTTTCTTTCAAAATATTTCCAAAGAACAACATACCCAGCAATGGCAATGAACTTGGTGAAATAAATGCAGTTAATAACAATCCAACAATTGGAAACAAAATCTTTTCAAGTTTAGTAACCGACCTAGGCGGTTTCATCTTAATTTTTCTTTCTTTTTTTGTTGTTAGAAGTTTCATGATAGGAGGCTGAATAACAGGAACCAAAGCCATATAAGAATAAGCAGCAATAGCAATCGGACCTATTAGATTTCTCACAGTTGTTCCATCGGGTAAAATATTTATTCCGTTAGCAAGTTTCGAAGAAAGAAAAATTGCAGTTGGTCCGTCAGCTCCTCCAATAATTCCTATAGCACCAGCTTCAGATGGATGAAAGCCAAGAACCAATGCTCCAAGAAAAGTTAAAAATATTCCAACTTGAGCAGCAGCACCTAAAAGCATCAATCTTGGATTTGATATTAATGACGAAAAATCAGTCATCGCACCAATACCAAGGAAAATTAAGGGCGGATAAATACCTGAAGTAACACCAAAATACAAATAATTCATTACACTACCTTTTTCATAAATTCCTAATTTCAATCCGGAATGTAATAAAAAGGGAATATTCCCAATTAATATCCCCACTCCTATGGGAATTAAAAGTAGTGGTTCATAATCATATTTTATTGCTAAAAAAATGAAAAATAATCCAACTAAAATCATAATTATATGACCTAAAGTTGCATTTCTAAAACCAGAATATTTGAAAAAATTCTTTACACCACGAACGGCGGCTGAGTTTTCAAAACCATCGGAAGTAGTTGTTTTATCTAAGGTTGTAACTTGTGTTACTTTTTCGGTTTTAACAGTGCTGTTAGTATCTTCTATGTTAATAAAAGAATAATTCACAAAACAAAGTATTGAAATTATTGCTATTACAGTTAAAAATTTTCTTTGTGCCATGATTATCCAATTTCAATTAATACATCACCTTGAAGAACACTTGAACCAACCGAAACTTTAACAGATTTAATAGTACCTTCTCTTTCGGCTTTCACAATATTTTCCATTTTCATTGCTTCCATCATCAAAAGGTTATCATCAGCTTTAACTGTATCACCTTCCTTTATAAATATATTCATAATATTTCCAGGCAAAGGAGCTGTTACATTATAACTGCTTTGTTGAGTTTTTTTAATTTTATCGGCATTGACAGGAGTTTGAACTTCAGAACGAACAAGTGTTGGAGTTTTAGATAATTTAATATCATGTTCAACTTCTACATTATAAAGTGTTCCATTAATTTCAATTTCAGCATTATAATCTTTAAAGTCCTTTATTTCAACTTCATACTTATTCCCTTTAATTTTAAACTTGAATTTTTTCATTTTATTAATTTTTATCTTCTGTACATTATATTTAAACCATAAATTTTTGAATTCCAGGGAGAATATGCTTTATGGATTTTTTTTATAGTAATTATTCTACTTTCTTCATCGTGCATTTGATTGAAGTATAAATATATCGCCATGCTAATAGCAGCATTTACTTCACCTGTAACACATAAACCCTCATCTTCATGTAATTCTTTACCTTCTCTTCTAAGTCGTTGTCTTATATTAAGATTAATAATTCGGGGAATATTATTAAATACAAAATATAATAAAACCAAAGAAAAGAAAACAATCAAATAACCAACAAGAGCAACAATAATTTCATTGTTAGTTATATTGGAAAAATTAAATTGTATAGCGTTTTCTATCATAATTAAATTTTTTAATATTATTTACTTATCCATTTTTGTTGGATAGATTTAATTTTTCATTCATTAATTACAAAGGGATATTTCCATGTTTTTTTGCAGGAATATAATCCTTTTTAGTTGATAACATTTGTAAAGCTCTGATAGTTCTGAATCTTGTATTTCTCGGTTCAATAACATCATCGATATATCCATATTTTGCAGCTTCGTATGGATTTGAAAATTTATTAATATATTCTTTTTCTTTCTTAGCAATATATTTTTTTCTTTCATCCATATCTTCAATTTGTCTTATTTTTTTTCCTTCCAACACTTCAATAGCACCCTTATGTCCCATAACAGCAATTTCGGCTGTAGGCCAAGCATAATTAATATCACCACGGAGTTGTTTTGAACTCATAACATCGTGTGCTCCACCATAAGATTTTCTTAAAGTAATTGTAATTTTAGGTATTGTAGCCTCAGCATAAGCATACATTAATTTAGCACCATGTAAAATAATACCGCCATATTCTTGAGATGTTCCCGGTAAGAAACCCGGAACATCAACCAATGTAACAATAGGAATATTAAAAGCATCACAAAATCTTATAAAACGTGCAGCTTTACGTGATGCATTTATATCAAGTACTCCAGCAAGAAAATTCGGTTGATTGGCAACTATTCCAACTGACATACCATTAAATTTAGCATAGCCAATAATTATATTTTTAGCAAAATCTCTGTGAATTTCCAAAAATTCATTTTTATCAACAATAGAGTAGATAACATCTTTAACATCATAAGGTTTATTAGGATTGTCCGGAATAATATAATTTAGTTCATCATCAAGGCGGTCAATAGGGTCAAGACATTCAAATAAGGGAGGTTCTTCGAGATTATTCTGAGGAAGATAGTTTAATAATTTTCTTATCAACATTAGCCCCTCAGTTTCAGTTTCAGAGACAAAATGAGTAACACCGGATTTTTCACTATGAACTTTGGCTCCGCCTAATTCATCAATTGTAACAACTTCGCCTGTTACAGATTTTACAACCTTAGGACCAGTAAGAAACATATAGCTGTTTTCTTTTGACATAATAACATAATCTGTTAAAGCCGGAGAATAAACAGCACCACCGGCACAGGGTCCAAAAATTGCCGAAATCTGTGGTATAACACCTGAAGCAAGAATATTTCTTTTAAATATTTCTGCATAACCGCTTAAACTTTTAACCCCTTCCTGAATTCTGGCTCCACCACTATCGTTAATTCCAATAACAGGTGCACCTACTTTCATTGCCATGTCTAAAACTTTACAGATTTTTTGAGCAAACATTTCGGATAATGAGCCACCGAAAATTGTAAAATCTTGGGAAAATATATAAACCACTCTCCCATCAATAGTACCATGTCCGGTAACAACTCCATCGGAAAGATATGCTTCTTTGTCTAATCCAAAATCATGTGTTCGATGTGTAACAAACATATCAAATTCTTCGAAACTTCCCGGGTCAAGCAAAATATCTATTCGTTCACGTGCAGTGTGTTTTCCTTTTTTATGTTGCGAAGCTATTCTTTTTTCTCCGCCACCTATTCTGGCTTGTTCTCTTTTATCCAAAAGAACTTTTATTTTATCATCAATTGCCATGTTAATATTTTTAAATTATAAATTTCTGTTATTAGTCATTCTGTTATCATAATAAATATTTAATCAGTTTTTATAATAGTATGAAAATTGAATAACCATTTTAATTCTTACTTTTTTTCGCACAACTCAGTCAAAACACCATGAGTAGATTTAGGATGAAGAAACGCAATATCAAGACCTTCTGCTCCTTTGCGTGGTGTTTTGTCTATTAATCTTACTCCTTTTGTTTCGATTTCAGTTAAAGCATTTTCAAGTCCTTTTACTGCAAAAGCAATATGATGGACTCCTTCACCTTTTTTTTCTATAAATTTTCCTATCGGTCCTTCCGGGTCAGTTGATTCTAACAATTCAATTTTGGTTTGCCCAATAAGGAAAAAAGCTGTTTTCACTTTTTGTTCTTTTACTTCTTCAATGGAATAACATTTGAATCCAAAAATATCTTCATAATATTTAATGCTTTCTTCAAGATTTTTTACTGCTATTCCGATGTGTTCAATATGAGATGGATTCATAAATTGAAATTTTTTGCAAAGGTAATTTTCATAAATCTTAATTAAAAGGATATTTCAATAAAATTTTATTAAAATATTCTACAAGATAATAATTTAAATGATGTAAAATTAAAATGAAGAAATATTTTTCTTAAAACATTAGGATTCCCCCTATGGTTTAAGAAAATAAGCAATTAGGATTCCAAGATAATTTCCTATTGCATAGCCCACTAATCCTGTTGTTAAACCTGAAACAAGAATTTCTCGGTTTTTTAATACACTGGAAATTGGTGCTACCATAGCCGGACTAAAAATTGCTGCTGTTGAAGTTATAATCACTGTGTCTGCATCTATTCGAAAAATCCATGCAAGAAAATAATGTAATAAAACTGAAGATGTCATTACAACAGCTAAAAATAAAAATATTGTTGAACTGTTATTTATTAATTCCCTAAAATCGGCGAGACTTCCAATTGCAACACAAAATACCAGTAAAAGATATTCGCCCAATTCAAAAGAATAATTCAGTTTTTTAATTTTATTAGAAAATGAACTTGCAATTCCTAATGTTGTTACGGTTAAAATAATAATAATTACTGAAATGTTATTTTTTATTAAATATGACAAGCCAACACCAATTAATAATATTAAAACAGAAATGCCACTTGAAGTTAAATAATCCTTAATTTTCTCGGAAGTTTTCTTCTGATTTTCAAGATTCATTTCCTGGATTTCTGAAGCTTTATATTTTGATTTAAATGATGGAAGAAATTTCAATAATAGACTTTGAGCAAAAGTCATCAGGAAAATCAGGTAGATGCCGCAAATAAACAAATCTCCTGCGTTTAAAAGAATAAAAGTTTCTTCATTAACATTAAGTGACAAACCAATTGCTGACATGTTAGGAGTACCTCCGGTATAAACTCCTATCAACATTCCTGCAATTTTCCATGATTCATTATTTGTGTCTGAAAAAAAATGAAAAGCAATAAGTGTGGATATTGTAACACTTATGACACATAAAAAAAATGAGAGAACAGTTGATTTAGCATATTTAAGCCATTTGACAAAATCTGTTGAAAACAATAAAAGAGGAATTGCTAAAGGTATGGCGATTTTAGAAATTGTTGTTGCCAAAGAATTATTTACTTCAAAAAACGAAACATTTGCAAATAATAAACCAACGGCATAACAAAGAATAACAGGGCTGAGCCATTTGAATATTTTAATTTTTTTTGATAATAATATCGTTAATAGAGGGAAAGAAAAGAAAAATATTATTTGAATAATATCAAGGGTCATATTAAGGGGATTTCTATTAATTACTTCACATCAAGATTTTCAGAGTTTTTCATAGACGATTAAAATTTTTAAAGCACTATTGAGATAATGTGAGAAAATTTGAAGAAGTATATGGAAAACTCTAAAAACCTTATAGGAACAAATATTATAAACAATCTGCTTCGTTAAAATTTTTCTAAATAGCTTAGGCTATTAAGAAAAATTTGTGCCTAACATCTTATTCATTATATTTGTTTCTTGAAAGAAAGGAATTAATAGAAGTCCCCTTAAATAAGTCTCTGCTTAAAAATCTACTTTATAATAAAATATCGGCAAAAATCCTAATTGGTATTCTTCTCTAACACCTGTATTACCACCAACATAAGCTAATTTAAAAATATTTTCTATCCCAAAAACATTAACAAGGTCAAGACCAATTTCATGAGTGAGTTTTTTGGTGTTTAATTTGTAATTAATTTTAATATCAACACGAAAATAATCTTTAAACTGCAAGGAATTTTTTAAGGTATCCTCATAAACTGCATATCCAACAATGTCGGAAGCAACCATATTAATAGGAGTGTATCTTTTTCCGCCGGCTACAGTAATTTTTCCACCAATTCCAAAAGATGTATTATTTTTCTTTCCCCAATAAAATTCTTTAGTTCCTAATGCGTTGACAATATAATTTCCATTAAAATCAGAATCATATTCAATTCCATTGCTACCGATATATTTTGATTCATAAAGTGAAGCTGAAATCATAAAAAAATATGTTTTACTAAAAAACTTTTCTATTGTTAATTCAACACCATAATTTTCTGCTGTTCCATCGTTTTCGAGTGATTGAGGAAAGAATCTATTCAAATCGTTACCCTGATTTAAGATTGAATATGATGATGATTGTATTTCAACAGGAACACTCGTTAGTTTTTGATAATACGTTTCCAAAATAAGTTTTAATGATTTTTTCATTGAATTTTTATATGATAAAACATAATGGGTGCTTTTCATAAAATCAAGATTTTTATTGTTTTCGGCATAAGTAGTATAAACAATGTTATTACTTGTAGTAACAGTTTTTGTTTTAGCAAAATAAATATATGTTGGAATCATTTGGCTATGCTGACCATATCCAAAACTAATTGACTGGTTTGGTTTAAACTTCCATTTTAATCCGGCTCTAGGCTCAACAGAATATTTTTCATTCATAGTTAAATATTGTCCATGAAGTCCTGCATTAAATGAAATTTTATCAGTTATATTAAACTTCCATTGGAAATAGGGTTGAATTAATATTGCGTTGCTCTTATGCTCAAGTCTGTTTTCCCAATGATAATTTGCAGTGTCCTCATTCAACAAGCTATCAGCAAAATTGAATTGATAATAATCAGTAACAAAACCTGTTTTGAAAGAATGTTGGCTATCTATTTTTCTGTTAACATAAAATGCAGCCGAATATTTCGTCTGATTAAAATCATAACCTAATTTGTTGTACATAGTATCAACAACAAAAATTCCAGTGTTATCAATATGTCTCGTAAACTTCTCATGGTAATTATTTGTATTTTCATAAGAAGCTGAAATTGTAGCTTTAATATAAGTTTTTGGATTTAGAGATTTGATATAATTTGCTCCAACAACTCCCATACTTGATTTAAAGTGTTCGTCAACATCATCATTTCCATAAATTTCAACATCATCAGGGTCAGTCTTAGGACTTTGAAGCATGTCAATTTCACTTTTCCCACCAATTCCAAATATTGAAATATTTGCTGAATTTTTCAAAGGGAAATTCAATTTAAAAGACAAATCCTGGTATTTTGGTACAGCATCAGTTCCAATAGTGATTCCTAAAGAATGAAATATTGCCAAAGTAGAATAGCGGTATGAAACAAGATAGGAAGCTTTGCTATTTTCAGAAATTGGACCTTCGGCCATAAGCTCGGTACCAAGAAATCCCCACAGTCCTGAAAATTCATGTTTTTCATTATTTCCATTTCTCATTTTTAGGTCAAAAACTCCGGCAATAACATTTCCATATTCGGCAGGAAAGGCAGCAGACATAAACACAGAATTTGACAAAACTTTGTTATTCAAAATACCAACAGGTCCGCCTGTATATCCGGGAACATTAAAATGATTTGGATTCGGAATGTTAACACCTTCAAGTCGCCAAAGTATTCCCATAGGAGAATTTCCACGAACAATAATATCGTTGCTTGAATCATCGGCTCCGTTAACTCCTGCGTAGTTTGAAGCCATACGAGCAGGATCTCCCCTACTTCCTGCATATCGGTCGGTTTCTTCAACAGAAAAAGTTTTTGCACTAACAACTGCTATTTTGTTTAAAGAATATTCTTCTTTTGATGAAGTAATTTCAACACCCTTCATCGAAATAACAGATTCTTCCATTTCAAGGTCAATAATAACTTCTTTTCCCGAATTAACTATTACATTGGGGATTACTTGTTTTTGATATCCAATGTATGTAAAAATTAGTGTATATCTTCCTAAAGGAATATTTTCGATTCTATAATATCCATCCAAATTGGTTGTTGCACCTCCAATAAGATTTGAATCTTTATAAACTGCTACATTTGCTCCAACCAAAGTCATCTGAGAATCTTTGTCTTTAACAACTCCTCTAATTATTTGTGAAAATTTTTCAGCTTGAGAATTTTGCACAAGCATAAAGGTTAAAAGCAAAAAAAATAATTTCCTTTTCTTCATTATCATTCATTTTGTTAATAAACTTCTGCTTCTTTCTATTTTAAAAAATCGCCGGATAAAAGTAATAATTATTTTATTAAACATAACAAGACACCCTCAACTATTTGATTACTTTACTTTTAAGTAAATAATTTATTAATGCTAAAAAATAGTTTTGAGAAATTTTTGTCTCTTCAGCTATCCGGTTCTAGAAAGTTTCTTAAGAAAATCCATATTTATAATTTCAATAGTTTTCCCTTCAATAATAATAATTTTGTCTTTACGAAATTCTGACAAAATCCTTATTACGTTTTCTGTTGTCATATTTATTAATTCTCCTATTTCTCTCCTAGAAAGTGGTAATTCAAATCTGTTATTCTTATAGATACTTTCTGAAAAATATAAAAAAATGTAAGCAATTCTACCTCTTAATTGTTTATTGTTAATTACAAATCTTGTTTTAATAATATTATTATAGGACTCACTCATTTTTTCAAGGATTGATATGCTAAATTCTCCATTATCAATAACAAGTTTTTTAAGAAAATCCAGTTTAATTGAGCAGATTGTAGATTCTTCTATTGCTGTAATTGAAAATTCATATTCTGATTTGTAGAACACAGATAGCAAACTTATAAAATCATTGGGTTGAGCAATATTAATAATATGTGTTTTATTGTTTGTTCCAATTTTGTGAAGTTTAACCAGCCCTTTTTTTAAATAAAAAAATTCATTAACTATTTCTCCTTCTTCTATAATTGTTTCTCCTTTGGCAAAGATTTTTCCAGTTTTGTTTGAATTAAGTAAATTAAACTCATCCTCTGTTAGGCTATCAAAAACCATAGACCTGAACTCACAATCCTTACAGTTAGTATCAAATTTTATTTTTTCCATTTACTTAAGGGGACTTCTAATATTTCAGTCAAAAAATCTTTATATGATATATATCATATATAATAATTTGCATGTGTGTATGTTTATGTGTTAAATTTGCAAAACATTAATAATAAAAAAAATATGTAACTTTATTATAATAAATTAAAAAAAAATATGTAATTTTATTATAATAAATAATAATACAAATGTAAGAAAATTCAATTAAAATATAATATAATGAAAAAACTATTAATTCTAGGAGCAGGTACAGGTGGAACAATAATGGCAAACAAAATGCGAAAAACTCTTGATAGAGCCGAATGGGAAATAACAATTGTTGATCAGGAAAAAAACCATTATTATCAACCGGGATTTTTATTCGTACCTTTTGGGATGTACACAAAAAATGATGTAATAAAGCCAAAAAACGATTTTATTCCTGTAGGAGTAAATTTGATTTATCAGGAAATCCACAAAACCGAAGGAGAAAAAAATCAAGTTCTTTTGAAAGACGGAACAATTCTGAAATATGATTATTTAATTATTGCTACAGGAACTCAAATCGTACCGGAAGAAACCCCTGGATTAACAGATAAATTGTGGCATAAAGAAATTTTCGATTTCTACACAATTGAGGGAGCAACAGCTCTAGCAAGTTTCTTTAAAACCTGGAAAGGTGGAAACATGGTTTTAAACATTGCCGAAAATCCAATTAAATGTCCTGTAGCTCCTCTTGAATTTGTAATGTTTGCCGATGCATTTTTTGTAGAAAGAGGAATGCGTGATAAAGTAAATATTACATACGTAACACCAATGTCAGGTGCTTTTACAAAACCAAGAGCATCAAGAATACTTGGTAATTTACTAAAAGAAAAAAACATAAACATCATACCTGATTTTTATATAGAAAAAGTTGATAATGAAAATAAAAAAATCATTTCATATGATGAGGCAGAAGTTCCTTTTGACGTATTGATATCAATACCGGTTCACATGGGTAGCGATATGATTGGAAGAAGTGAAATGGGTGATGATTTGAATTTTGTTAAAACAGATAAATTCACATTACGTTCCCAACAATTTGAAAACATTTTTGTTTTAGGTGATGCATCAAACATTCCTACAAGTAAAGCGGGTTCGGTAGTTCACTTCTCAGCTGATATAGTTCACGAAAATCTGATTTGTGCTATTGAAGGCAGAGAGCTTTCGGGAAAATTTGACGGTCATTCAAATTGTTATATAGAAACCGGACACGGCAAAGGAGCTTTAATTGATTTTAATTATGAAACTGAACCGCTACCAGGACATTTTCCATTCCCTGGTCTTGGACCTTTCGGTTTATTAAAAGAAACCAGGATGAATCATTATGGAAAACTTTTATTCCGATGGATTTATTGGCATATTTTATTGAAAGGTAAAGAAATGCCTATTGATTCAAAAATGACTATGGCTGGTAAATGTAAAACTTGTTAAATATTAGAAACCATGTCTAAAGAAGTTACAAATACACAACTAAATGATATTAACCGGAAACTTGACCTGGTTATTGAACATGTCATTCAGCAAAAGCAAAAACAACAGGTTCTTGAAGACCTTGTAGATGATTTGTCAATTATCGGCAAAGACGTTGTCCAAAATTCGGTAATTCAGTTAGACAAAGCCGGAGTTGAAGTTGATTCGGAAGCAATATTAAATCTTTTATTTAAACTGATTAGAAATATTGATGTTATAAATGAAACTTTCGATACTTTGATTAGTTTTAACGACTTGATTAAAGATATAGGACCTATAGTTAGTCAGGTTGGACTGGACTCTATAAGAAAACTTAATGAACTTGACGAAAAAGGTTATATCAGTTTCATAAAAGAAATTTATAAAATTACAGATAACATTGTTGCTAATTTTTCAGCCGAAGATGTTAAAAATCTGTCAGAAAACATAGTGCCAATTATAAATACAGTTAAAAACCTAACTCAGCCTGAAATTTTATCGGTAGCAAATAATGCTGTTTCTGTTTATAAAAACATTGACGCTAATAAAATTCCTAAATACTCTCTCTGGAAAGTTTTTAAAGATTTTAAAAGCCCAGAAATAATGAAGACATTAGGTTTTACATTAACATTCTTAAAGAATATGAATAAAGAAAACAAGAAATAAAAATTATATATAAACTTAAAAACATAAGAAAATGGAACAAAAAAATTATGCAGGAATTGCAATAGAAATAAATGAAGAAGGATATATGGTTAATATGGACCAATGGAATAAAGATGTTGCAGTCGAATTAGCAAAAGAAGAAGATATTGAGCTAACAGACAAACATTATGATATTCTTGAATATATCAGAAACAAAGTAAAAAGTGGAGATACTCTAACTATTAGAGCAATTGGAAAATCAGGAATAGTTGACATTAAAGGATTCTATACTTTATTTCCAGGCGGACCACTAAAAAAAGCAACAAAAATTGCAGGTGTTTCCAAACCTTCAAGTTGTGTATAAATTCAATTTATTTAATTAATTAAAAAAAAAAAGTTATGGCAAAAAAAGAAGAACACCCACTAAAAAAAGTCTGTATTATATGTGCAAAAGGTTCTATTGAAGATGTTTACGCAACACTTGTTATGGCAAATGGTGCTGTGATGGAAGGAATAGAAACAAATTTATTTTTCACATTTTTCGGGCTTGATGCAATTACAAAAAAGCAAATGAAAAAACTACATACAGCAACAGTCGGGAACCCAGCTATGAGAATGCCCGGAGGATTACCTTTTCCTACTGTTCTTGGATTGATTCCCGGTGTTGAAGCTGGTGTTTCGGCAATGATGAAAAGCCAAATGGATAAATTAGATATACCTCCTGTTGATGAGTTTCTTGAAATGATTACAGCCGGTGGTGGAGAAATTTATGCTTGTAAATTGGCAATGGATATGTTCAAACTTAAAAAAGAAGACTTATCTGAACATGTTAAAGATGTCCTTACAGTTGGACAGTTTTATGAATTATCAGGTGGAGAA
>Ga0307991_1000138_pt1 | contig 55840 bp, 39 predicted proteins | sample EllFjometagen131_FD_203146 | JGI IMG/M metagenome (GOLD analysis project Ga0307991, IMG submission 203146) | Marine microbial communities from Ellis Fjord, Antarctic Ocean - #131 | ecosystem: Environmental > Aquatic > Marine > Unclassified | place: Southern Ocean | collected 2014-10-08
AAGCTCTGCAACCCGAATAACCACATCCACCGCAATTTGCTCCTGGTAAAATTTTCTCCAGTTGCGAAATCCGGATATCTTCCTTAACTGTAAATTTCCGCGCCACCAGGAACAAGAAAATTGCTGCAATTATTCCTGATATACTTAATGTGAGAATTGTATTTAAAATGTGTAAACTCATATTTTTATTTTTGCTCAATACTATCGTATAAATCCTCTATTTCGTCTTTAGTTATTTGAATTGACAGGGTTACATAATCATTAATTGCCTGCCTGAGGTTTTGCAGTTGCTTTTTTGAAATCAATACCGTCAGAATTATATCATCGCATGTGGTAAATAAATTGCATATTTCATCAGGCTTAAAACCTTTCTCAAATCTTTTTAATGCAATTTCGCCTATGTATTTGATAATAAGACTCCTGTCGCCACTTCGTACCACTGCTAACAAAAATTCATACAAATTACTCAGATAATACTCAAAGTCATCTCTTTTCATTGTGTTATATCCACTATAAGCGATTTTGTTTTCAGGCGAAAGTATGTACTCACTAACTTGCGACAGGATATTTTCTTTTTCCTCGATCATATTTTCATATATAATAAGATTTGGTCGGTTTATAACACGTTTAAGTGCAGCTTCGTTTCTTAATTTCCATTCGTCAGGGTGACTTTTCATCTTTTCGATCAGGAATAACAGCCTTCTCTGAATATTATAACGGGCAACAGGTTCCCAAACAAGAGCTTTACGAGTGTACAAAGAATTTGCATCCAATTTAAGGTCAATATATTTTATCATCCAGAATGTCTCGAAAGGTATATTCCCTGGTTGTAAAATCTTGTTCAACAGGTTTTTAACAATAAGACCAGGGTAGGTAAATATTTTTGGTATATAAAAGGGTTTTATGAAATTACCAAAAAAATAATTTGTTGAAATCCTGAACAATTCCCGGTGTGAAGTTGAATCATCAGGACTGGCGTTATAGGTATCAAATTGGGGAAGTTCGTTGGTTTTGCTAAGAATTGTCTTAAATAATTTACATAAATCATTAATGTGAATATATGTAACAGCCGATTCCCCCCTACCAGCCAGGAACCGGGAATCCCAATTTCCCGCAAGCCAGGTTGATAGAAATTTATATAATGGAGGATATTCACACCAGTCACTGTATACTGCTGCTAATCGGACAATTAAACATGGAAATCGTTCAGAGTATTCCTTTACCATTTCCTCACCCAATTTCTTACTTTTGGCATAAGCAAAATTTGCATCAGGTGGTGTTTTTTCATTCACTGCTGAATTTTTCTCTGGGAAATTACATGCTGCCAGAGAACTCACAAAAATAAACCGTTTTAATTCAAGAGATCTGGCCATTTTTAGAATATTATCGGTGCCAACAACATTGGTACGATGATACTCCGGATTGTCACCATATCTAAAATCATAATAGGCAGCCAGGTGCAAGCAGTAATCAACTCCTCCTTCATCTAATATTTTATTCTTAACCTCCTCAACTGCTAAACTATTTCCGATATCGCATTGCATCCAAAGTATATTTTTATGAAACGGAATTCCTGCTTCATTCCTTGATCGCCTCGCAATGGCATATATCTTATAATTATCCCGTATGGCTTCAAGTAAATTGCGTCCAATAAAGCCAGAAGCTCCGGTAATGATAATTGAAGGAAGTTTTTTATTCTCTTTTGTTTCCATGATATTGATTTTGAAATCCATTAAAATAAGATGATTTCCCTGGTTATAAATTATTCGTAATAAACAGGTCCGATATAATTTTTAATACCGGAGTAATCCCAATCGGGAAAGTCTAAATCCCAGAAAAATTTAAGGTAGATCCATAAAATTGCTAATCCCATTAAACAATCTGCTATTCCGGAAAATAAAATTATCCATGCCATTTCAACAAGAAAATAAAATGAAAACAGGAAGACAGTTGCTAAGAATTTAGAAAGAATTATAAACAGGATTAATCCCTTATTACGATCATACCATAAAGCAGCTATGAAATATGCGATTGCCATTACAATATGAAAGATACCTCCCTGAAACTGGAAAAATTTTTCTACAGGAACGGCTAATCCAAAAAATGGCATGAGTTTTCCGGGCATAAAAATCAATCCGATACCAACCATAAAAGAATGCAAACACACAAGTATCAAAATTATTTGAAGCCAGTTCAGATCACTTAAATATTTTACAGCTTTATTCATTTATTTTTAATTAAATTTTCCTTGTAACAATTTCTGCAGCTTTTATTAAAGGATAGGCAGCTGGTGAAGCTGTTAACATGGGTTGGGTTCCAATTTGTGCAGTTAAAAGAGTATGAACATTTGTTTTATTTTGAATTAAGAAGCCAGTTAAGTTTATCAGCTCCCCGACACTTATACCACCCATTGCTTCAGCTCCGATAATAATACCTGATTCTTTGCTTACAATCAATTTTACAGTTTGAATTTTGGTTCCGGGTAATTTACCCGGGTGCTTATCCATGCCTGCAAAGGTGCCGGTTGCTATATCAAATCCCTCTTTTCTAGCTTGTGTTTCAGTTAAACCTGCTGTACCAAAGCCATTATCTCCAATAGCAGTGGAATAAATTGCTATGGTGCCATTAAAGGTTTTAATAGAACACAGTTTAAATAAATTTAATCCCGCAATTCTTCCTTCAGCACAAGCAGTTGAGGCTAACATAATCCCTGTTGGTTTTCTTGTAACAAAATCAATCTTCTCGGCACAATCACCAACGGCAAGAATATCCGGATCATCTGTCCTCATATATTCATCAACAACTATAAACCCGCCTTTTGTAGTCTGCAAACCTGCTTTTTCCGCAAGAGTTGAATTTGGTTGGTAACCCATGCATAAGATCACATGGTCTGTATTAATTACTTCTCCGGTATTAAGAAGAACCCCTGTAGCTTTAGTTCCATCTCCTAAAATCTCTTTAACCGCAACTCCTTTTTTTACTTTTACCCCTCTGTTAATAAGAATTTTTTCGGCTTCAACAGCAAATTCTTCATCAAAGGAAAGCGTAAGAATATGAGGAAGTATCTCAACAATAGTTACATCATTTCCTTTTTTGTTTAATTCATCAGATATTTCAACTCCAATAAAACCACCACCTACTATTACGATTTTTTTTCCACCATCAAGTTGTTCAGCCAGTTTATCTAAATATTCTTTGCTTTTTGGAATAACATGAACATTTTCATAATCATCCTTAACTAACGATTTTGGACTTTTCGGAGTTGATCCTGTTGCTAAAACAAGCTTATTATATCGTATTTCTTCCCCAGCCTTTGTCTTACATATTTTTTGATTTTTATCAATTTCGATTACTTCACCAACTTTATGCTGAATGTTTAATTTATCATACATTACATCACCAGGCAGAATATTCTGGTCGCTACTTTCCAATGAACCGAATATATATGGTATCCCGCATGGCACCATAACTTTTTCTTCCTTCCTTATAAGGAAAAAATCTTTTTCCGGATAAGCTGTTTTCCCTGTTGCTGCTACTACAAGACCTGCAGCACTTCCGCCAATAATTAATACATCTGTTTTTGTCATTTTCTTTGTTATTTTTAGTTTAAAATTTGATATTTCTATGATTTATCTGGAAAAAGTGTTTCCCGTTAAATACATTTTTAACAGCAACTTCAAGATTATCACAAACTGTTTCTTTGGGCAAAAAGCCGCATGTGCCTGCTTCCGCCATGGCTACAAGGATTTCATATTCGCCAAAAGCGCTCAAACCTATGATTTTTAAGTTTGCATTATACTGGAGCGCTTTTTTTGTAGTGTCTATTCCATCCATTACTGGCATTTTAAAGTCCATTAAAACAACATCTGGATTTCTGGTTTTGATCAATTCAAGAAACTCCTTTCCGTTTGATGCTTCAGCAACAACCTCCAAGTGCTCTTTTTTCATAATGAATGTTTTTAAAGCATCACGAAAAACAGAATTATCATCAACCAATATTATTTTAACCTTTTCCATAACTTGCTTTTTTATTGGAGGTAAAATAACTTCTTAAAATAATGGTTGTCAACAGGGGAAATTCGTAATTTTTGTGAGGGTTTTTCACTAATTACAATGAGGAAAAATCCGCAAATACTTGAAAGGGAAATAAAAGGAGGTTAAGAATTGAAAGATAAACCGGAAAGATATTCTAATCTTTATCTAATAATTCTACTAATTTGTTTTTAAAGGCATAAATAACAAGATTCAATGTATTTCGAGTTCCTGTTTTACTAATAATGTTTGTTTTGTGTCTTTCAACAGTTCTGCTACTGATATATAAACTTTCACCAATTTTCTCATTTGAAAATCCTCTGCAGATAAGTTCCAATACTTCATATTCCCTCTTTGATAGGTCAGCCAATTTTTCTTTTCTGGTTTCGGCGATTTTTTCATTAACAACCCTTCTGGTTAATTTCGCCAACATTTCTTCAGAAAAGAAGTTGCCTCCATTCATGACTTTTTCAATAGCATTTATAAAATCCTCAGGACCTGAATTTTTCAACATAAAACCCTCAACTCCAGCATAAATCATTCCATCGAAATATTCTATTTCTCCAAATGTGGTTAAGGCAATTATTTTTAATTTCGGATACTTTTCTAATACCTTTTCAGTTGCCTCAATGCCATCTATAATTGGCATACTGATATCCATAAAAATGATATCCGCTTTCACTTTAGTAATTAGTTCAAGAAATTCTTTGCCATTTGAAGCTTCTGCAACTACCTCTACATTTTCAATTTTATTTAAAAGCAATTTCAAACCAATCCTGAATATTTCATGATCATCTACGATAATAACCTTAAACTTTTTCATCAGTTAATAATTTATTTTTTATGGTCTGATGGAACCTCCATGTTTCCTGTAATTATTATCATAATTGTTTGTGTTAAAAAAAATGGAGGTTTCATATGAACAAATTTCTGAGTCAGTCTTTTTTAAAGAGAAAAAACTATTCAATTCTAATTTTAATTATTACACTGGTTCCTTTATTAGCACTACTAAAAATTTTGAAGGTCCCATTAACTGCTGTTATCCTGCTTATTATATTTGATAAGCCCATTCCTTTATGTGCCTTTTTCTCTAATGTTCTTTCAACATCAAAACCTATTCCGTTATCACTATAGTTTAATATTAATAATTTATCTTCCTGTTCAAGAGTGATTTCAACTTCATTAGCCGATGCATGCTTGAGTGTGTTATTTATTAATTCCAAGATCACCCTGTATAATGCAACTTCAAGGTCTTCATTTAGTTTGGCAAAATCCGGATCATAATTAACATTAATTGTGACAAGCCCACTTTTATTTATAATTTCACAATGAGCTTTAATAGCTGGAATTAAACCGAATCTGCTGATTACATCCGGTCTTAAATCATTGGCTATTTCCTTTGCATTATGTATAGCTTCATCAATTAATCCTTTGGTGTAGTTTAAAATATTTTCCCTTTCAGTCTCCTCCAGATTGTTTGATTTGAGCATATTGATATAAATGTTAATACTAGATAAAAGAGTGCCTAATCCATCATGAAGGTCTTTAGCAAATCGTTCTTTCTCCTTTTCCTCTGTTTCGATAATGGCATTAAGTATCTTTCTTTCAGTTTGTTTCCGTTCAGTAATGTTCCTTGCCATGCTTAAAATTGCTTTTTCCCTGTAGTAATCAATAACCCGGCTTTTGATTTCTACAGGTATAATCTTCCCCTCTTTGGTTTTATGTTCCGATTCAAAGATCAGATGTTCTTTAAGTTTTATTTCATCAACGATTGAGGGGATCAATTCAGCATACTTAGCAGATTTAATATTTTTCAAATGCATGTTTAGGAGTTCTTCTTTACTATATCCCAGGGCATCACATACTACTTGGTTTACTTCTATAAACCTGCAATTATAATCAATTGCATAAATCTCATCACTACTACTGTTAAATAATATCTTGAATTTTTTTTCAGACCTGTTCAGAGAATAGAAAATCTGACCAATCAATATAATTCCGATTATAATAAAAATTGAAGATGTAATTCCCAGCCAGCTATCAAAACATGTAAGTTCATTCTGAATTTCACCCGAAATAAAGGGTAATAATTCTATTACCCTTCTTAAAGCCATTAGCAATAATCCTAATGAGATCAGAATCCATGGTAATCTTCTTTTTGTGACATTGATTAGGTTTAATGCAATAACTGCGGCAATTATCTGAATAAGAATAGCTAAGATTAAGGCAATAGGAGTAATCATATCATATAATAAAAAGAAAACAAAGGTAAAGAAAATTAACGAAAAAGGTTGGATGTTTAATAACTCACTCAATAGAAATTCAATTGGAAATAGTTACACATCACTTAATAATATGCAGAATTATGACTAACCCCATAATAGATTAAAAGATTTAAAATCGAGTCACAACTTAGTGAAGTAAGATGCAAAAAAGATGTGCCATAATTACTTTTTAGACAGCCTCTTTTTTAAATAATCTTATCAGCAAAAAGGATAAAAATCAATCCTCCTGCAAATAATATAAATAATAGCTCCCCTAACCATTTAACCCTGATATTTATAAAATAATTGGTAAATAAGAATGATAATGGCACAAATGCAAATACTATCATTTCAAATGATGCCCAGGGAACAATGAAAAACACTATTGCAGAAATAGAAAACACCCACCAGAAAATTAAAAAAATCTTTCGTGATTTTATTTTTTTTGTGATAAAATCTCTTATAATCTGAAAACTGGCAAAAGCAACAAGTAATACCAGATAACCTAAAAAATAATAGTGAAATTGTGTAATATTATATTTAAAAGGAACCAGGTTGTCCCTGATAATCTCAATAAAAAGAGACAGATTACCATTAAGAAGATAATATATTGCTGCCGCTAAAATAATCGGAGTACAAAAACCCAGGATTGGCACAATCCATTCACGCCAATTTACCGTCCTTAGAATCAATAACCCAATCCAAATAAACAAAAGAAAAAATCCGAAATTCAAATAAAAAAGAGTTCCTGTTCCAATAAGCAAACCGGCATCGAAAGAACTAAATGAGATATTTGTATTCCTGTAAGAACCTATCAACCTTTCAATAGCTAGTAGAAGAAAAACACTTGAAATAATTACCGGATTTAAACTCTGAAGGTCCGCAATAAAGCATCCTGACAAGATAAAAATTGCAGCGGGTAAATATGTTCTTTCATTAATAAAAAAGAATTTGGTGTTTAGTCTGACTAATAATAAGCCATGAATAACCCAGATAATCATAGTAATTAATGTTCCCAAAAAAGAAACGGGAGAAACAAGATTTGATAAAACACCATACAGAGGCATCGGGTGTTGGTTAAAATTGAAATTTGAATTTCCCGGATTTAGAAATGTATTTAACCATATACCAACAGTTAGTAAAATGATAAGAAAAATTATTGAAGGTTGAATACTTTTAAAAATTCTTAGTAACATATCCGAACAATTTACAAATCAAATCCTATATCGGAACGGTAGTGCTTTTTATTAAAAGATATTAGCCGGGCATTTTGATACGATTTCGAAAGGGCCTGATCATTGTCCGAACCATAAGAGCTAACTGATATCACTCTTCCTCCGTTTGTGAAAACATTGTCACCTTCCCGGCGGGCACCTGCGTAAAACAGGATGCTATCTTTAACTTTCTCAAGATTTTTTATTATCTCCCCTTTTTCATAAGATCCGGGGTATCCTCCTGACACAAGCATCACGGTTGCAACAACTCTTTGATCAATCTCAAGAGATTTGCCTGATAATCTATTCTCTGAAACTGCAATGAACAAATCAACCAGATCTGATTTTATCCTGGGAATAATTACTTCTGCTTCAGGATCACCCATTCTAACATTGTATTCTATAACATATGGATCTCCTTTCACATTTATGAGTCCAAAGAAAATAAACCCTTTATAATCTATCCCCTCCTGATTAATCCCTTTGATTGTTGGCTGAATGATCCTGGTTTCTACTCTCTCCATAAAGTTGCTATCAGCAAATGGCACAGGCGATATAGCTCCCATACCACCTGTATTAAGTCCTGTATCACCTTCTCCTATCCGCTTATAGTCTTTTGCTTCCGGTAAAATCTTGTATGTTTTCCCATCCGTCAGAACAAAAACTGATAATTCAATGCCATCCAGAAATTCTTCAATGAGAACCTTTTTACCCGCTTCCCCGAATTTTCCATCAAACATAGCATTCAGTTCTTCGATGGCTTTATCATAATCATTTAATATCACAACCCCTTTGCCGGCAGCTAATCCGTCTGCTTTGAGAACATATGGCGGTTCTATTGTTTTAAGAAAATGAAAAGCACCCTCTCTCGAATCAGCATTAAAAGTATTATACCTGGCAGTTGGAATGTCATACTTGTCCATAAAATTCTTTGCAAAGTCTTTACTCCCCTCCAACATAGCTCCTTTTTTCACAGGTCCGATTACGGGGATATTCTTTAAAAAATCATGATCAAGGAAAAAATCACCTATCCCGTTTACCAATGGTACTTCAGGTCCAACAATTACCATATCAATTTTCTTCTTAACAACAAATTCCCCGACAGAATCAAAGTCATCCGGATCAATCTGAATATTTTCACCAATTAACTCAGTTCCTGCATTACCCGGAGCAATGAATATTTTCTTAACTAATGTACTTTGTGATATCTTCCAGGCCAGTGCATGTTCGCGCCCCCCTGATCCGAGAATTAATATTTTCATAAGCTCAATTGATTATAATTACCCCGGCAAACTTAAAAATTACCTGTTAATAAACGATTCTTTACCGGTCATATTTATTAATAAATTAGTTTTTTTAATTGAAAACCTTTCTTCTCAAACCAATCAATAATCCGGGGCAACAACCATGTTATATGTCCCTGATTACGGTTTGTATCATGAAACACTATTACAGAACCGGTTCTACAATATTTTTTAACACTTTTTAAGCAATCGCCTTTTGCTGTCTGCTTTTTAAAATCCCAACACATAAAATCCCACATAACAATCTTATACCTTTCTTTCAAGGCCTTTATTTGTATTGGGCTTATCCTCCCGTAAGGAGGTCTGAACAAAGTGCCCGGAATTAACTTTGCAGCCCTTTCAATATCTTCCACATATTTTGTTTTTCCAGTTCTCCATCCGTCCGGATGGCTATATGAATGATTTCCAACAACATGTCCTTCCCGTTGTATTCTATCAAATATCTCCGGGTATTTTTCCACATTTCTTCCCAGGCAAAAAAAAGTAGCTCTGACATCAAACCTGGCCAATATATCCAGAATCCTCGGAGTTACTTCAGGATCAGGTCCGTCATCAAAAGTAAGATATACCTCATTATTCTTGTTTGGAATTGCCCAGATAAGCTCAGGAAACCATTTGCGAATCCATACCGGTGGCCTCTGTGATAACCTTTTCAAAATATCATGCTCCTTTCCTGTACAAAACATAGAAAGCATTAAACTTTTCTTTTAATTGATCATTAAGTTCATCTTGTTGGTATAACCCTGTTAACCGAATTAATTCCTGCAATATCTGAAGCCCCAATTGTTTCTCGCTTTGTAAAGTTTTTGAGAACTTCATTTCAAGAGAAAAGTAATAGTCCAGTTCTGAAATATACATATCTGTTATTTCCTTTGTAATCTTATTCGCTTCTTCAATATTCCCCAGCCTGTAAAATACTTCCGGTATCTGAACTGAGAAATACCCATAGGGGATCCTTTCGTTTGGAAAAAGTTCCATACTACGCTCTATAACCTTTCTTGCAGAATCGTTTTTCTCCTCTTTTATTAATTTGAAAGCCAGCCTGGTAAAGGAACTACGAAAATTCGAAAGCATTCGTTTATTATTTTCATCCAGATAAACTTCAGGATCAGTAGCACCGCCCCATTTAAATTTGTTCATTAAATTATCATACATTATTTCTGATTCAATCCTGCCGTAAAACCCATCTACTTCATCAACTTTTACCGGGACAATACGATAAGCAAGACCTTCAACCTGAAAAAAATCCTCAAGCCCCATGTAAGCCGATCCGGGCACAGTAATAGAAATGTATATTGGTCTGTTCCAATTGTTGTTAGCCAGTAAATCAAGTACCAGTAAATCATTTTTATACACTACTTCTGAAGGATATTCCCATTTCATTTCTTTAAGTAAACTTCCAGCCAGCCTGGCAGGAACAGTTCCATTATTCAGAACATTTGCAGAGTCGATCTTTAGAAGAAATTTCTTTGTTGGGAAAAAATCAAGTAGTTCATCTCTTGCAAATGGTGATGGTATTTTTGTTTTCCTGGTTTCACTGGTAACAAAATCAATGAGTTCTTTAAGATCATAATACTCATTAATTTTTTCATTAATAAGCACAACATCTCTTGTCCCCTGTATATATTTATCCTTATTTAAAGAAAAGGGAACCGGATCAGATTTATAAGCTTTTATTTTCATCTGATCTATATACCAGTCACCTCCAAGGTAGCTAAGATTCACCACGCGCACATCAGTTCTTATACCCTCAACTTCTTGCGCATACCAAAGTGGAAATGTATCATTATCACCATTTGTGAATAGTATTGCATCTGGTGCACATGAATTAAGATAATTGCCTGCAAAATCGCGGGCCGTATATCTTCCCGACCTGTCGTGATCATCCCGGTTTTCGAAGGCCATCAGAAGAGGTACAAAAATAAAACCGGCCAGAATAGAAATTCCAACACACAAACGATAAGGCAAAATTTTATTCAAATAATTAGCAATAGCATAAACACCCAGCCCAATCCAGATACTGAATGCGTAGAAAGAACCGGCATAAGCATAATCCCTTTCCCTTGGCTGATGCGGCGTTTGATTAAGATAGATCACAATAGCTATGCCGGTAAAAAAGAATAATAACATTATTACCCAGAAATTTTTCTTATCCCTTCTATAATGAAATATTAATCCAAATAACCCAAGTATCAATGGAAATAAATAGTATCTGTTCCTTGCCTGATTGTTCTTCAAATAACCGGGTATGTTTTCCTGATCTCCCAATCGCCAATCATCCAGAAAATTAATACCACTCAGCCAATTACCCTTAAGGATACTCCCATGTCCCTGAATATCATTTTGCCGCCCGGCAAAGTTCCACATAAAATATCTGAAGTACATATGCCCGAGCTGATAACGAAAGAAAAATTTAAGGTTTTCGGTGAAAGTGGGCTTTGTAACCTGTCGCGAGCCACCTTGTCCGTCACGAAGGGTTAAATTTATACCATTAATCTCTGCCCATTCTTTATAAGCCTGAATATGCTGATCTTCTCTGCTGTACATTCTTGGGAACAGGGTTGTAAACCTGCTGTCATACACATATTCAGGTTTCCTCATTGTAACAATATATTTTCCATCTTTCCTGGCATACAGTCGTTTCCCATCTTTAATATCTCTCAGCGGGGCATTGTAATATTGTCCATGAATTAAAGGACGACTACCATATTGTTCCCTGTTCAGATATGATAATAAGGAAAACAGGTTGTCAGGATTACTCTGATCCATTGGTGGATTAGCATTAGACCTAATAATAATTAAAGCATAAGATGAATATCCTATAAGTATCACTGTTATTCCCGTAATAACTGTATTAAGTATTGGCTTTTGTTTCTTAACTGTATATCGTATACCCCAGGCAATAAGAGTTATAAGTATAATAATATAAACAATTGCACCAGAATGATATGGAAGATTAAGAACATTTACACTTAGAAGTTCAAATATTGTAGCCAGCCTTACAACTCCGGGAATAATTATATACATTATTGAACCCAGTAAAACTATAGCAACCAAAGCGGCAGTGATGATGCCCTTTTTTGAAGGATTGTATTTTCGGAAATAATAAACAAAAACAATTGCCGGTAAAGCTAGCAGGTTTAATAGATGAACTCCTATTGATAAACCCATCAGGTAACAGATTAAAATTAACCATCGGTTGGCATATTTCTCATCAGCAACGTTTTCCCATTTCAGAATAGCCCAGAATACTACTGCCGTAAATAGAGAAGATGTTGCATACACCTCACCCTCAACAGCAGAAAACCAGAATGTATCAGAAAAAGTGTAAGCCAGTGCACCTATAACTCCACTTCCCAAAATCAGAAAATGACCGGTTTTACTTTTTTCTCCACTATTTTGAAAAACCTTCCCGGCAAGGTGGGTAATTGTCCAGAACAGGAAAAGGATTGTAAATGCACTTACAAGTGCTGATAATGAATTGATCATCGCAGCCACATTTATTGGGTTGCTGCCGGCAAACAGTGAAAAAAACCTTGCCAGTAACATAAAAAACGGAGCTCCGGGCGGATGTCCAACTTCCAGCTTATATGCAGACGAAATAAATTCGCCGCAATCCCAAAAGCTTGTTGTCGGCTCAATTGTCAGGAGATAAACAACTAAGGCAATAAGAAATATGATCCAGCCGGTAATGTTATTCCTGAACCTGAATGTCTTCATATCAGTAGATTAATATCAATATCCTAATCAATAATTATTATCTTAACTTTTGTCCTTCAGAATAACATATAGTTATTTTGATTGTTCCTCTGTATAAACCTGCAAAATATGTGTAAATATAAATATTATGGCAATTCGAATGATAATACTATTAACTTAAAATTTTCTGTTTATTTAAAATTTTATAAAATTATCAAGCTAAACTTATACATTTGTTACAATAATGAATGATTGTCACATGAATCGAACATTTTATTTTTTTGTTTTATTCTGTTTGTTTTTGATTCCGGTTACAAAAGCCCAATATCCTGATTCAATATTTCAGGATCAGGTAATAATTGACCAGGCAAATAAAAATATTTTAAGTCTAAAAATCACCAATGCAAACTTTATAAGAAATAACGAATACTTTGTTCCATTTGCTAGTGGCTACACATTGATCGGGTATTTTATACAGCCCGAATTGAAATTTCAACCCGGAGAGAAAACAATCTTTTCTGCCGGTGTTCATTTTCTAAAATACTCCGGGCTTGAACATTTCTCGCAATATTCACCTGTTTTTTCATTTCATTATCAGCCGGGAAAACATTTTACATTTATTTTGGGCACCCTGCAAGGCACCTTAAACCATCAAATGGAAGATCATCTATTAAATTTTGAAAAATATTATACCCATAATTTAGAAAACGGTACACAATTTCTGTTCAATTTCAATAACTTCAAATCTGATCTTTGGGTAAACTGGGAACAATTTATTACTAATGGGGATCCTTTCAGGGAAAGACTTGTATTTGGCACATCTTCCGAGATTTCTTTTTATAACAATGATAACTCATTACGTACTTCAATCCCATTACAAACATTAATGGTACATAAAGGAGGGCAAATAGATTCTTCTCCGCTTCCCGTTGAAACATATTTTAATTCGGCAATAGGTCTTGACATTTCTATCAAGAGATCAAATAAAAAAATTATTGGTATTAGAACCCTGTTTTCTTCTTTTAATGATTTAACAAAAAAAGAAATCTATCCTTACAAAAAAGGAACATCCTTTTATTTTAAAACCTATTTTGAAACGGTCCATATTGATTTTTCCCTAGGCTACTGGAAAGGAAACAGGTTTATAAATCCCAAAGGTAATCCGCTTTTCAGCTCAGTTTATAAAGAAACAGTCAATACCGGAGATCCTTCAAGAGAAATTTTTACAGCATTTATTGCTTATCATGTAGAATTGGATGATTTTGTAAAGTTTGTTCTGCAAGGAGAATCATATTATGATATTGAAAGATCAGTTTTTGATTACAGTTATGGACTACATATACTTTTTAAACAGGGGTTTTTTCTCAGGAATGTTAAGAATATAGCTTCGCACAGTAATTAACTCAGGTTAACACAAATCTCCAGGGTTTATTTTTCCATTTATTACAGGCATAATCGATCCCAATTCTTGGAGCAGTGAAATAATCATTCTTTTTGTTGCTGTTCTCAATCCATATTCTGTTCGAGCTAATAAGATCCTCACCATAAAATGAATTATTAACTTTTAATTCACCTGACAATATCCCCGGACCTTTGAAATTTTCTATCCCCCTTATTAATACGGCCTGTGGATTATCTTTTTCGCTTGTAACAATATTCAGCATCCAGTACATTCCGTACACAAGATAGACATAAATTTTACCTCCTTCGTGGTACATTATCTCCGTTCGTTTTGTACGCCCTTTGCTTGCATGGCAAGCTTTATCTTCTTCACCCCTGTACGCCTCTACTTCCGTAATACGGTGCCTGGTAATTCCACTTGTTTTTTGATTTATTACCAGGTATTTCCCCAACAAATCCGGAGCTACTTCAAGTACATCTCTGAGAAAGAATTCTTTTGTTAGCTTTTCGTACATCAATACGATGTTTTATTTTCGTTCTTTTCCCATTTTTCGAATGCCTCCAGAGCCTCTTTTCTTAATAATTGGCTAAAAGAAATTTCTCTTTGTCCGATAGGCAGACTAATCTCTTTATATAAATATTCATCATCGAATCCATACTTTTTTGCATCAGACCGGTTGCAAGCATAATATATCTTATCTATCCTTGCCCAGTATATGGCACCAAGACACATTGGACATGGCTCGCATGAACAATAAATTATACACCCACTAAGATCAAATGTTTTAAGCTTTTTTGCAGCTTCCCTTATAGCCAATATTTCTGCATGTGCAGTGGGATCATTATCCTTAGTAACCCTATTAACAGATTTTGATATTATTTCACCATTTTTTGTTATTACAGCACCAAATGGACCTCCATCATTTTCACTATTCTTAATTGAAAGCTTAATAGCTTCCTTCATTAAAACATCATGTTTCATAATATATACAGTGCCTAAAGTTAAAAGTGCCTAGAGTGACTAAAGTTTATAATAAATAATGCTAATTGTAATTTTTTGTATTTATTATCATGTTATAATTTTTCAATTGTTATTTGCTTTTTTGTATACTGTGGACTGCCGACTGTGGACTATGGACTGCCGACTGATTCTTTAATCCAAAAAGTAATAACGCATAAAAAAAAGCGAAAAAAGTTGCTCCGGTATGAGTTTCAAGAGTGTCTTCATTAAAAAAAGATAAAATTCCAATAAAAAATACAATCATAAAAACAGTATCATAATACTTTTTTTCAAATATTACAGGTGCAAATATGGCAAAAACACAAATCAAAAACCCAAAAATTCCAAAAGCAATAAAAAAAGTTAAGAATTGATTATGTGCCCGTAATCTCCAATCCCTATCCAGCACTGAATTATCATCCTCATACTGCTTATTAAATGCCACCTGCAAATCTCCTGTGCCAACACCTAACCAAAAATTTTTTCTTGTAAGCTTTAACCCTGTTTTCCAGTATTCTATTCTTTGAGTTAACGAATGACCGCTTGGGTTAAGACCTTTACTATAACTGTCAAATTCCCATATAATACGGTATATCAATGCTTTTGCACTGAATTTATCAGAATAAATATAATTTGCAATTCCCTTTTCAATATTGTGTACATCATTGTTTGATAATTTCCAAATTGCTACTGAATCTTTTCGCAACCCCTTTGATGTAAGAAACCTTACCAGCGTAAATTTTATCTCCTGGCCTTTAAGATCATAACCACCATAGTTAAATTTACTTCTCTTATTCCACTCCTTACTTATCTCATCTTCGCAAACATATATCCATACATACTTCCCGTTTTCAATTTCTTTCCGATTAAGGTTATGGTGGTAAAGGTTATTATTAGAGGTATATAATGTTAATGAATCCGGGTTTACCTCTTCTACATTATAATAATTTACAATTTCCCCATGGATGAGTACTAAAGATACAGGGATAATACCAATTAATAAAACAAACCATAAAAACCTGATAATATGATCTTTAATCCCATAAACTGATTTCATAACCATTGAATAGCCAATTATAGCAAAAATCACAATACCCGTTAAAGTTTGAAACAATACCAGGAATATTATCAACCATAACAGGCCGAGAATAAAAATAATTTTTCCAATAACGGATGGATTAAAATAAAGATTATCAAATACAAATATGGCGAGAATAAAAATGGCAACATTTACCATTAAAGAAAAACGAATGTGTGAGATAAAAACTGATGCCTCTTTTATACTATCCGCTTCTATCCCGGAAAAACCAAAGAAGATAAAAGCGATGATCAATGACGCCACTGTAACCGCTGCAATAAAAAACAACAGAATTATACTAATTTGTTTCTTATCCAACCCTCTGGATGTTCCGATTATCAATGGTAAAGCTAACAAGGGTGATTTTATCTGAATGTCATGTAACCCGCTTTGAATATCCCCTGTTTTCAATAACCAGACAATATGAATAATAACAATTAAAGAGAAAATTAAAACACTGGTTCTGCTTTTCAATATATTTAATTTCCTCTTGAATTCACCTTCAAGTATCCAGTTCCCCAGGAGGATAAATATCGAAACACTTAAAACAAATTTCGAAAGGGGCAATGAAACGGCAATAAGGATCAACCCCAGGAAATAGATATTCAAATGATTAATGATCCGATGATTAAACATCAGGTGCTAATTTATTTCTGAATACAAAAATATAAACCTCTAAGCTATTAGTTAAAAACCAAAAGCATAATCAATAACAAAAACAAAGATAATTTATTGCCTTTATTGTTGTAATAATAAAAATAATTGTATTTTTGCAGACCACAATTTGAGCATATCCTTAAATTGTATTGATTTATTAATTAAAAACTTAGGCACAAAGTGGATACTAAAAGTTACAAGACCATTTCAGCCAACAAGAAGACTGTTAAAAAGAATTGGATGCTGATTGATGCTGAAAATGAAATATTAGGTCGGCTGGCTTCAAAAGTGGCATTTATTTTACGCGGAAAACACAAACCCGATTTCACTCCTCATGTTGATTGCGGGGATAATGTTATTGTTATAAATGCTGAAAAAGTAAAACTTACAGGCAAAAAATTAACCGATAAAAAATATATAAGTCATTCTGGTTACCCTGGAGGACAAAAAATTCGTACTATAGAGGATGTTCTTAACAAGAAACCAATACATGTAGTTGAGCATGCTGTAAAGGGGATGCTTCCGAAAAATCGTCTTGGCAGTGCTATTTATAAAAACCTGCATGTTATTACAGGACCGGATCATCCGTATGAAGCACAGAAACCTAAAAAAATCAATTTGAATTCTATTAAATAATCAATATGGAAGTTATTAACACTATTGGTCGCAGGAAATCTGCTATTGCAAGGATATATCTTACAGATGGAAAGGGAAATATTACAGTAAACAAAAAAGATTACAAGAAGTTCTTTCCCACCAAACAACTTCATATCCGGATAATAGAACCGCTAGTACTTGTTGAATCAACCAACAAATATGATATTAAAGTCAACATAAATGGCGGAGGGGTTAATGGACAGGCCGAAGCACTACGTCTTGCTATTGCCAGAGCTCTCGTTAAAATCGATCCTGAATGCAGACCATCTCTTCGTTCCAACGGTTTTTTAACCAGGGATCCACGCATGGTTGAGAGGAAAAAACCCGGACAACCTGGTGCCAGAAAGAAATTTCAATTCAGTAAACGATAATTTATTGCTAGTGAGTTTAGTATCTAAATTGTCAGGACTCCCGTTTACCAGGGGCTACCCGGCAATTGATAAATTAAGAATGTAAACTTAAATTTTTAACAAATGCACAGAACAAATTTTAAAGAATTGCTAGATGCCGGTGTCCATTTCGGGCACCTGAAAAGAAAATGGAACCCTAATATGGCCCCATATATTTTTATGGAACGTAATGGGATTCATATTATCGATCTTGAGAAGACAGTAGTAAAAATTGAAGAAGCCGCTTCAGCGCTTAAACAAATTGCCAAATCAGGCAGAAAAGTTTTATTTGTAGCAACAAAAAAACAAGCCAGGGAAATAATTACTGAAAGGATTAGCAAAATCCAAATGCCATATGTTACAGAAAGATGGCCGGGGGGTATGCTTACAAATTTTCCAACTATCCGCAAAGCTGTCAAAAAAATGTCTTCTATTGATAAAAAAACAGCTGACGGAACGTATGACACTCTTTCGAAAAGAGAAAGACTTCAAATCAAGCGGCATAGAGCTAAGCTTGAAAAACAACTTGGTAGTATAGCAGATTTAACGCGCCTCCCTGCAGTACTCTTTATAGTTGATGTTTCTAAAGAATATATTGCTGTCAGAGAAGCTAATCGGTTAACTATTCCCGTTGTTGCCATGGTTGACACTAATTCTGACCCATCAAATATCGATTTTCCTATACCTGCTAATGATGATGCTTCGAAATCAATTTCACTTATCATTGATATCATGGCAAAAGCTATTGAGGAAGGATTGGATGAGCGTAAAATGGAAAAGGAAAAAGAAATCGGCGAAAAGAAAAAGAGAACTGTAGAAACAAAAGAGAAACATGAAGCCGGCCCTAAGAAACTCCGGGCGAAGAGATCAAAACCAGAAGCTTCTGAAAAAAATTCATTTGATTCAGTTATTAATAAAGTAAAAACTGAAACAAAAAAAGATGAAAAAACAAATGCTGCTGATAGTGAAAACAAAAAAGAACCTGCTGAAACAGACGGCAAAAATGACAAATAACTAATTAACTTAAGTTTCTAGTTCCTGGTTCCGGGTGGCTTGTTTGTTGAATATTAAACAGTTAACATAACAACTGATCTTTGGATAAAAAATATAATGATTTTATAAACAATTGAATTATAGTATAACCAGTAACAAGCAACTAGCAACTTGAATTATTTACAAACAATAAAATTTTATTATAATGGGTAAAATATCAGTCACAGAAATCAGTAAATTACGAAAGAGAACCGGTGCCGGAATGATGGACTGTAAAAAGGCCCTTGAGGAAGCTAATGGTGATCATGATAAAGCTATTGATATTATCAGGAAAAAAGGTAAGGCAATTGCCAATAAGCGTGCTGACAGAGAAGCAAGTGAAGGTGTTGTTCTGGCAAAAGTTTCTGACAATTATTCAATAGGTGCAATTGTAGTACTAAATTGTGAAACTGATTTCGTTGCTAAAAATAGCAGCTTTATTGAACTTGCTAAATCAATTCTTGATCAAGCCATTAATGAACAACCAACTTCTCTTGATGAATTGAAACAGGTTAAACTTAGTAATACAACTATTCAGGAAGAGGTAACTGCTCAAATAGGTATTATAGGTGAAAAACTTGAGCTTTCATATTACGCAAAGGTTGAAGCACCAACAGTTTATTCATATATTCATCCAGGCAATAAGCTTGCTTCAATTGTTGGATTTAATAAAAATGATGTTGCGGATCAGGTTGCTAAAGACATAGCAATGCAGATTGCTGCAATGAACCCTGTTGCCGTGGATAAAGAAAACGTGCCGCAGGAAATAATTGACAAAGAAATAGAAATAGGAAAAGAACAGGCTCGTACCGAAGGTAAACCTGAGCAACTCCTTGAAAAAATTGCGATGGGTAAACTTGGGAAATTCTTCAAAGAAAATACTCTGATGAATCAGTTATTTGTAAAAGAAAATAAGAAAACCATTAAACAATATCTCCAGGAAATTGATAAAGAACTTACTGTTACAGGTTTTGAAAGATATTCAATAAGTAATTAATCGGTCGGCAATCAACAGTCGGCAATCAACAGTCGGCAATCGGCAGTCGGCAGTCAACAGTCGGCAGGAATAAAGTAAAGCATTAAATCTTTCCAATTTTCTATTATTATTCGCTCCCACATTCCTTCCCACAAGCCGCTTCCCGAATCAAGTTCCCCGATAATACGGGACAGGCAGGACAGGCTATGAGGTTTTCGCAAACAAGTCTGCTCAAACGTTCCATTATTCCACTATTCCTTCTTTTCCATCTATTCCCTTTACTACTTTTACTCCCTCTATTCCCGTTCTTCCAATAAGTTCTCTCTTTTTTTTATATTTATGCTTTAATTTATATTGAAAATTGCACTACAAAATCCTTTGAATATGATTAAGTATAAACGAATACTATTAAAACTCAGTGGTGAAGCTCTGATGGGAGATGACAATTGGGGGATAAATCTAAATAAACTTGAAGAATATGTTTATCAGATTAAAGAAATTGTTGATCTAGGTGTGGAAATCGGCATTGTAATTGGAGGTGGAAATATATTCAGAGGTATGACTGGTGAAAAAAGTGGAACAGATCGTGTAAAAGGTGACCAGATGGGTATGCTTGCTACAGTAATAAATGGATTGGCAATTCAATCAACCCTTGAGAATGCAGGTCAAAAAACAATAGTTTTTACCTCAATCAATATTGAGTCTGTCGGAGAAAGATTTAATAAAGATAAAGTTATGGCCGCTTTTGAAAGCAAAAAAGTAGTGATTTTTGCAGGGGGAACCGGAAATCCATATTTTACCACCGATACGGCATCTGCGTTAAGAGCTTTGGAAATAGAGGCAGAGATACTGCTAAAAGGAACAAGAGTAGATGGCATATACACTGCTGATCCTGAAAAAGATCCTGTTGCTAAGAAATTTGATGAAATTACATTTGAGGAAGCTATCAGGTCCAATCTTAAAATAATGGACCTTACTGCTTTTACAATGTGCCGTGAAAATGACCTCCCAATTCTTGTCTTTGATATGAATACAAAGGGAAATCTAAGGAGAGTCATTGAGGGCGTTAAGACAGGGACAATCGTTCATAAATAAAATTTATTTTTTACATTTGTTTGCACAATATCAATAATCTGTAAAATTTACTCCAATGGAAGAAGAAGTTCAGCTTTGCTTAGAAATAGCTAAAGAAAATATGGAAAATGCAATTTCTCATCTCGAGAAAGAATTAGGCAAAATCCGTGCAGGTAAAGCATCTCCAGATATTCTCGATGGAATATTTGTTGATTATTACGGTGTGAATACCCCTCTTAACCAGATTGCTAACATAAATACACCCGATTTAAAAACCATTGTTGTTCAAACCTGGGAAAAAAACATGCTTGCACCTGTTGAAAAAGCAATTCTTGTTGCAAATCTTGGTCTAACCCCTGTTAATAACGGTGAGATGATCCATATTAATATTCCTGCCCTTACTGAAGAACGGCGTAGTCAACTTGTTAAACAGGTAAAAGCAGAAGGTGAAAACGCAAAAATAAGTATTCGTAATGCAAGAAAAAGTGCAAATGATGATTTAAGAAAGCTTGAGAATGAAGGTCTTTCAGAAGACAGGGAAAAAAGTGCTGAAAATGAAGTACAGGAAATAACAAATGATTATTCAAAAAAAGCAGAATCATTTCTCGAGATTAAAGAAAAGGATCTCATGACAATTTAACAAGTCCACAGTCGGCAATCAGCATTTGTCAGTTGGCAGTTGGCAAAAGCTCGTAACACGTAACCATCTTATCATTCAATCATTTGCGCATTCAATCATTTTAGCATTGTCATTCACCCGGAATAAATTTCATTGTATATTTCGTATGCTTGATAACCATGTTTTCACTAAACATGTCCGAATGATATTTCCCATTAACGTACAGGTCTGTCTGGTTGCAATAATAATCGCTGGCAGGCACCCCACTTGTTCCGGTTGGAATAACACTCAGTGACTTGTCCCAATTGTTTGTTAAATATATATGTCGTTGGGATGCTCCATGATTAACATTAAAGGGATTCCTGAAAGGATATGAAAAAGCCCGGATTGTATGAAAACTCCCTCCTACTTCATATGGCCCCCTGTTCAGGTTAAATACTTTTGATAATAACTTTACACCACCAAGTGGATGAGCAAGTGTGAATTTGTGTATTGAACCCCATGACCACTGTTCCGGAGAATCTCCCATCTTTTTAGCAAGATTTACTATAACATCTTTATAACTTTTTACTACCATTTCATTAAATCCTTCCTCCTTATCCGCGGTTGAAATATCATCGCACCATTTTATCTCTTTGTTGATCCATAAATTTTCAATAAAATTCTTCGTTAAAGATGAATTGCCATAATATTCATAAAATAGATCTTCACCCATATCGTCCATTAATACATTTCTTGCAAGAGTTAAATAAAAACTTTCAAAAACAGCCGGTCCGGCAGCCTCAGCCGACATTTCCCCATCCCAATTAGCGAATATTTCAAGCACCTTTTTTTCCAATTCATTTAATTCTGCTTTACTCAGTATGTCAATAATATCACTTCGTAGTTTCCTTACAAGTACAGAACTCTCATCATTCTGAATCTTAATAAAATCCTCCCTTGAGAATTTTTCCTTTTGGGTTAGAAGCTCCCTGATCCTTTTGATCCTGTATTCCAGCGCGAAATATGTACCTATATAATAAGGATAATTATCCCCGACTGTTTTGTTATTTGCAGAAGAAACAAATCCTGATTCCGGATTATAACTGTGAGGCAATTGTTCAAACGGAACAACTCCTTTCCAGTCATATTCGTCTGTTTCTCCGCTCATTATTGAATATCCATTTCCTTTTCTAATTGGGACACCTCCCCCTGCATATAATCCGATGTTACCATCGGCATCAGCATAAGCAAAATTCTGACTTACCGATTTGAATGATGATATGGCATTTTTGAAATCTTCCCAGTTATTTGCCCTGTTTAAAAGATAAACCCCTCTCATCTCATCGCTGTAATCATTACCAATCCATCTCATAGAGATCGCATCTGCAAGGTTTTTAAATCCTGATATTACAGGTCCCCTATGAGTAAACCGGAGTTCTCTCTCTACTTCCTCTCCTCCTTTTGTTTTTATTATCTCTTTCCTTATTTCTAAGTTTTTCCATTCTCCATTAAACATATACTGACCCGAATCCTCCGGGTTAATTTTTTCCAGATAAAGATCTATATCATCCACATATAAATTTGTCAACCCCCACGCAATACTATCATTGTGTCCTGCAACAACAAGTGGCTGACCGGGTACAACAACTCCTGTAACATTCATTTTCCCTTCAATAATATGATGCATCTGGTACCATATACCAGGGGCATTTAATCCCAGGTGCATATCATTTGCAAATAATGGTTTCCCCGATACGGTTTTTTCTCCTGATACAGCCCAGTTATTGCTTCCGCAAAATATCTGAGCCCCAATATTCTGTAATACTTCCTGGTGTGCTGAAATTTCTTTCATAAATTCAAGCTCATCATCATCTAGCTTAAAATCCGGATAAACAAGATCGGGTCTGTCTGCAACAACAGGTATTAGATCTTTTATCTTTTCTTTGCCGAATTTTTCAAGTAACTTATACAAAATCACTTCACGCGAATAAGCACTGCTTGCAAGATCCCATGCCATATAACCGATTATATTCATTGAATATGCAGGCTCCCATTTATCAGGTTTATATCCAAGAATACTAAATTCAAGTGGTAAATTTTTCTCATTTTGTTCAATATACTGATTCACCCCATCAGAAAAAGCTTCATTAGCTTTTATCACTTCAGGTTCTGTTTTTGATAATATAAGTTGTGACTTGTCAAATATTCGTAACGATCTAAGCAACAGATCGGTTTCAACAAAATCTTCGCCAAATATTTCAGATAATCTCCCCATTGTAACCCGTCTTAACAAATCCATCTGCCATAAACGGTCCTGAGCCATAACATAGCCAACCGCTCTGTAAAGATCCTCACCATTTTGTGCTATTATGTGAGGTATAGCCAGAGAATCCCTATAGACAACCACTTCTTCACTGAGATTTTTCAGGTTAATATCCTGACTGTAATCAGGCACTCCTTTATGGGCTATATGGTGCAAAAAGAAATATCCTGAAATTGCAATAATTACAATCAGAAATACAACAACAATGGCAACCTTTTTTAAAATTTTCATAACGAATTAGAATTAAATTAAAATAATGATGCAAATTATAAAAACTACAGAAATTTAACCTAATTTTATTAGACGATCTTCCACTCTTTCCCTTTATTCCCCTATATTCCCTTTATTCCCCTTTATTCCCTCTTTCCATTTTTCCATTTTTCCATTTTTCTCTCTATCCCCTCTATTCCCTTCTTCCTTACAAATACAGTTTGACCACTTGTACAATTCCTGCAAATATTTATTGTTTTTCTCTCTTTCAGAATTCTTTCTCTAAAAGCCTTGAAGCAATCACCAAACCAAATATTCCTAAAATTGGCCACTGTTATTTCACCCATTGGGTATTCAGCATTCTTATCAAAACAACAAGGCACAATATATCCATCGAAAGTGATAACCGGAGAACTCCAAACACGCCGGCACCGGTTAGCAAGTTTGTTTTTTAATTCATAATGCCCGTCAACAAATTTATAGCGGGTTAACTTTTCGCTTGCCGGCACCAGATCATTTCTGCAACTCATGTCATTTATCTGTGCTGTTTTAATCACAACTTTATCCACACCCAGTTTTTTCCCTAGCTTTTTTATATCCTTTATTTGGTGTTCGTTTGTTCTTAATGCAAGGAAGTTAATAATCACAAATGGTTTCGATGAATGAAGTTTCTTTTTCCATTTCACAACTTCTTCAATCCCGGAAATCACTGTTTTCAAAACCCCACCCACCCTGTACTTTTCATAAACCTCCTGCGTAGTTCCGTCAACTGAAATAATCAGCCTGTCAAGCCCGCTTTCAATAATTCCCCTAACATTTTCAGTTGTTAGAAAATGGCCGTTTGTAGAAGTAGCTGTATATATATTTTTTTCTACTGCCCTTTTTATCATATCCAAAAGCTGGTTATTAAGAAAAGGTTCACCCTGGAAATAAAGAGTAAGAAATGTAATGTAAGAACCGGTTTCATCAAGTATCTTATTGAATAATTCTAAATTCATAAACCCCTTTTCCCTGGAAAGGTTATTTGTTCCTGCCGGACATTCCGGGCAACTCAGGTTGCATAATGAAGAAGGTTCTATTGCTAAACCCGAAGGATAGCCCCACAGGAAATGTCTCTTAAGTAATGTTGACAGGAAATAACTTAAACTAATTAATAAGAAGTTCAATATTTTGCGAATAGAAAGCTTTCGTAGCAAGTGGTAAACATCCATCTTTCCACTATTCCATTATTCCAATAAATTCTAATTATTTTCAAGTATCCGAAAAAGTTCATCAAGCTTAGGGGTCAGTATTATTTCTGTTCGTCGGTTTTTTCTTCTGGCTTCTGTTGTTTTTGCAGGATCAACCGGTACAGACTCACCCCGGCCGCTGGCAATAAGACGTTTAGGATTTATTGATGAATTATCCAGTAATATTCTAACCACCGCGGTAGCTCTTTTTACACTCAGGTCCCAGTTATCTTTAATCGGTCCGCTGTCCAACTTATAAGGAACATCATCCGTATGTCCTTCAATCATAATATTGATATCGGTATTCTTTTCAAGTACCTGTCCAAGCTTTTTGAGTGCATTTACTCCACTGGGGCTAACGTTTGTGCTCCCCGTTCCGAACAATAATTTTTCCTCAAGCGAAACATATACTTTCCCGTTTTTAAGTGATACAGTCAAGCCATCATTTTCAAATCCCATTAATGCAGACGAAACGTTATCTTTCAATGCCAGAACAACCGAATCTTTTTTCCGAAGAATTTTTTCAAGCTCAATAAGTCTTGTATTCCTTTGATCCAGTTCAAAAAGTAATTCTTCAAGATTTTGTTTCTTACTGCTCAAAGACACTTCAAGCTCCCGAAGCTCATCCTCTTTCTCCTGCAAACTTTCCTGTGTAACCTGTAATTGCTTTAATAACCTTCGTGTTTCTTTGTCATTCCCATTGATAAGCTCTTCCTGTGCTTTCTGTAAATCAATATATTGCCTGTTTACACGGTTATAATCTTTCAATAGCATATCACACTCTTCGGTTTTTTCCCGGTGCTTCTTTTCTATCTCTTTTATTTCCCCTTCCAGGCTTTCAAGTTCAGATGTTAATTCCTTGTTCTCAACTGAGAATCCCTGGTTTTCTGATTTCAATAAGTCTTTCTCGGTAAGCAGTTTTCGGTTTTTTTCCTGAATATCAGTGAATTGCCGGGTAGGCACACAGGAAAAGACTGTAAAAATTACTATTGAAAAAATAACTATTTTTTTTAGTTGTATCTGCATATTGTTTATGTCTTAGTTCATCTGTTTAAAATTTTTTGTTAATGGATGTTACAAAAAATTTATAATACATTCAGGAACTCACATGAACTTATTTTAATCATTCCCCTGAGTGAAATTTTTGATTAAAAAAGTTCATGTTCGTTTCATCATTCAATATTAACAACTTTTTTTCAGAAATTCATATCTTTGCAACCACTTAATGATATTGTCATGTCAGATGATGCCTATAAATTACTTAACCGTATTGTAACACCTTATGATCTAAGGAAACTCTCTCCGGAAAAACTTCCTCAGGTAAGTCGCGAGTTGCGGCAGTACATCATTGATGTTGTAAGTTCCCATCCCGGTCATTTTGGGGCCAGCCTGGGGGTTGTTGAACTTACAGTTGCCCTTCATTATGTATACAACACACCGCACGATCTTATTGTTTGGGACGTAGGACACCAGGCCTATGGACATAAGATACTAACAGGCCGCAGGGAAAAATTTGAAACAAACCGTAAATACAAAGGGATAAGCGGTTTCCCTAAACCCGATGAAAGTGAATATGATTCATTTGGTGTAGGTCATTCATCTACTTCAATTTCTGCAGCTTTGGGAATGGCTGTTGCTGCCAGGAAGAAGAATGAGAAAAAACACGTTGTAGCAATAATTGGAGATGGTGCAATATCTGCAGGTCTCGCATTTGAAGGGTTAAACAATGCCGGAGCCCAAAACTCCGATCTGTTAGTCATCCTGAATGACAACAATATAGCCATTGATCAGAACGTGGGTGCATTGAAAGAATACCTTCTTGATATTACAACAAGTAAGACTTATAATCGATTAAAAGATAAAATCTGGCAATTACTGGGAAAAATAAAGCTCCCCGGATCTAATCCACGCTCCCTCATTCAAAAGCTTGATTATGGTGTTAAATCGGCTGTTCTGAAACACAGCAACCTGTTTGAATCGATGAATTTCCGATATTTCGGTCCTGTTAACGGACATGATGTAATGCACCTTGTACAGATATTTAATGACCTTAAAAACATTCCCGGACCAAAATTACTTCATTGCCAGACAGTAAAAGGCAAAGGATTTAAACAGGCAGAACTTAATCAAACGAGGTTTCACGCTCCCGGAAAATTTAATAAAACCACAGGAGAAATTCTTAAAGTAAAAACTGATAAAGTTAATCCACCAAAATACCAGGAAGTTTTTGGGCATACAATAATTGAGCTTGCTGAGAAAAATGAAAAAATCATGGGGATAACTCCCGCCATGCCTACCGGTTCATCCTTGAATTTAATGATGGAAAAAATGCCTGACAGAGCATTTGATGTCGGAATTGCAGAACAGCATGCAGTTACTTTTTCAGCCGGTTTAGCAAAACAAGGAATGATACCTTTCTGCAATATTTACTCTACATTTATGCAAAGGGCTTACGATCAGGTTATCCACGATGTTGCTATTCAGAACCTGAATGTTGTTTTTTGTCTTGACAGGGGCGGATTAGTTGGGGAGGACGGAGCAACACATCAGGGTGTTTTAGACCTGGCATATATGAGAAGTATACCTAACATGACAGTAAGTGCTCCCATGAACGAAGAAGAGTTACGCAATTTAATGTATTCTGCACAAAATGATAATATGGGTCCATTTTCTATTCGCTACCCCAGGGGCAGAGGTGTAATGCCAGAATGGGAAAAACCATTTCATAAAATTCCTGTAGGGAAAGGTCGCATGATAAGAGATGGACATGATATTGCCATCCTTTCAATCGGACATGTTGGAAATTTTGTTGTTGAAGCTACCGTACATTTGAAAAAGGAGAATATTAGTGTTTGCCATTACGATATGCGATTTGTAAAGCCCCTGGATAACGAGATATTGCACAGGGTTTTTAAAGAATTTGAATCAGTAATTACAATTGAAGACGGAACTGTTATCGGAGGATTCGGCTCAGCTGTTATTGAATTTATGGCCGATCATCAATACTCTTCTCATGTTGAAAGAATGGGCGTTCCTGATCATTTTATCGAACAGGGCACGCCCGCAGAATTATACCATGAATGTGGTTACGATGCCGAAGGAATTTTCAATACCGTTAAAAAATCCCTCAAAAGAAAAACAATATCCAATGCCGGATAGTCAGACACCCGATATCACTCCTGCTTTAAGTATCACTTTAACATCTTTCAAATAAACTCATCAACAAATCAACAAATAAACTTTTGTTCAACTTATCCTACAAATCAAACTTTATACCCTGCGCCAGAGGCAATTCAGTACTCCAGTTAATTGTATTTGTTTGCCTTCTCATATAAGCTTTCCATGAATCAGATCCTGACTCCCGTCCACCTCCTGTATCTTTTTCGCCACCAAATGCACCACCTATTTCAGCACCTGACGTGCCAATGTTCACATTGGCAATTCCGCAATCAGACCCTGCCTCTGAAAGGAATTGCTCTGCTTCTCTTAAATTAAGAGTGAAAATTGCTGAGGATAACCCCTGAGGCACATCATTATTTATACTGATTGCTTCATCAATTGTTTTATATTTTATCAGGTATAAAATAGGTGCAAATGTTTCTTCCTGTACTATTTTATAGTGATTCTCTACTTCAACAATTGCCGGATCAACATAATTAGAAGAACCATATTTTTCAGGATCAAGAATATTTCCTCCTATAGCAATATTACCACCTTCCTTCTTTGCCTGGTCTAAAGCATTATGGAAAAGATCAACAGCCATACCGTCAATTACCGGACCTACAAGTGTGTTTGGATCAAGAGGATTGCCGATTTTTTTTGCAGCTTGCCGGTATGCATTTACCAGTTTCGTCTTTACATCCTCATAAATTGATTCGTGTATAATTATCCGTCGTGTACTGGTACAGCGCTGACCTGCAGTACCTAATGCACCAAAAACTACAGCGGGTATAGACATATCAAGATCGGCATGCTGAGAGATGATAATAGCATTGTTCCCGCCCAGTTCAAGTATGGTTCTGCCAAGACGCTTACCTACTATACCACCAACTCTTTTCCCAACAGCTGTAGATCCTGTAACCGAGAACAGAATAATTCTTTTATCTGATAAAAAATTGTCTCCAAGTACCGAGGATTTGGCTATCATAAGATTAAATACACCCTCAGGCAAATCGTTATCTGTAAGTACTTTGGCGATAATATTATGAATTGCAATAGCAGTAAGGGGAGTTTTTGAACTCGGCTTCCAGATAACCACATCACCTGCAATAGCTGCTATCATAGCATTCCACGCCCAGACTGCCACCGGGAAATTAAATGCTGTAACAATACCAACAATTCCAAGTGGATGGTATTGGTCGTATATTCTGTGGTCAGGTCGTTCGGAATGCATAGTAATACCATTTAACAATCTTGCCTGTCCAACAGCAAAATCACAAACATCAATCATTTCCTGAACTTCTCCCAGTCCTTCCTGGTAAATTTTCCCCATTTCAAGGGTTACAAGTTTACCAAGATCATCTTTTGCTTCACGAAGAGCCAGTCCAATCTGACGTACAATTTCTCCTCTTGCGGGAGCAGGCATTTTTCTCCATATATTGAAAGCTTCCTGTGCTTTTTGAACAACACTTTCGTATTCCTCAATTGATGCATTCTGAACTTTAGCTATTTCATTCCCGTCAATTGGTGAAATTGAAGAGGTAATGTTCCCCTGGCATTTTATCCAGTTTGCTCCCGTTGAAGCACCCGGATTAATATCTTTTATACCAAGATTTTTAAGCATTGTTCTGATGTTGTAATCCTGTTCTTTCATGTTATGATTATTTAGTTATAAACACAATTAATACTTCAAATCCGTTATCAAAAATAAATATTTAATATGAATTGTATGCAGAATAAAACAGGTTATAAAGCAGAATTTAACAGTACAAATTTTTTGCTGTTAAAAAACATTTCTATTACCTTCGCCTGCCCAAGGAAGAGTGAAAGAATGCCCAGGTGGCGGAATTGGTAGACGCGCTGGTCTCAAACACCAGTGGTAGCAATACCGTGCCGGTTCGACCCCGGCTCTGGGTACAAACATTTTTCAATATCCCTGATCGCATAGCGCTTTCAGGGATATTTTTTAAAACCCCGTCAGCGGTTATAAACCCTGACGGTGGTTTGGTTGAAAAATGTGGATAAAACAGCGCCCTGTTATTTTTTAGGCTTCTTTTGTTTGTTTTTATGTACTTTTGCTTGCGATTTATTGAGCTTAAACATAACTTAACAATCATGAGTAAGAACAACTCATTACATCCATATAACGAAAAGCAGGAACAGTTTGACCGGCGGTATCTTGAAATGGCAGATATCTGGGCAAAAAATTCTTACTGTGAACGAAGGAAGGTGGGAGCACTGATAGTTAAGGATAAAATGATAATATCCGATGGATACAATGGTACCCCATCAGGATTCGAAAATATTTGTGAAGATGATTCGGATAATACAAAACCTTACGTTTTGCATGCTGAGGCAAATGCTATAACAAAAGTGGCAAAATCAAATAATTCCAGCGAAAATGCCACTCTTTATGTTACCACCAGCCCCTGTTTGGAATGTGCCAAACTAATAATCCAGTCAGGCATAAAAAGGGTCGTTTACTGTAATCAATACCGTAAAAATGATGGTCTTGAATTATTAAGAAGGGCAAATATTGAAATTAAATTTTTTGAGAACACGTTAGCGGATAGGGAAAACATCCATAACAGGTAAATTTTAACATATATGAACCATAAGAACACAAAACGAAACATTTACCTTCCTTTACTATTGTCTGTTTTTCTGGTCGGTGGAATTCTTATTGGTTTGCAATTCAATAAAAATCAAACCGGAAGATCTATTTCTATACACCCAAGAGTAGATAAATTACATTCTATAATTAACTATATCGGATCTGAATATGTTGACACTGTTTCAAAAAACGAGTTGGTTGAAGCTGCCATTCCCGCTATTTTAAAAGAACTGGATCCGCATTCTGTTTATATTCCTGCCAAGGATTTTAACCGGATAAATGAACCTCTTGAAGGAAATTTTGATGGGATCGGTATCGAGTTCAATATGCCTGAAGATACTGTAGTTGTGATGAATACAATTCCGGGAGGCCCTTCTGAAAAAGTAGGTGTTCTTCCGGGTGACAGGATAATCAGGGTTAATGATTCATTAATTGCCGGAGTAAATATGCCTACCGAACAGGTGATAAAGAGGCTGAAAGGACCAAGGGGATCAGAAGTTAATGTTACTGCAAAAAGAAACGGATTAAGTGAATTGCTTGAGTTTGAAATAATCAGGGATGCAATTCCTCTTTATAGCGTTGATGTGGCTATGATGATCAATGATAATACCGGCTATATCAAAATAAATAAATTTTCACGAACTACTTTCGAAGAATTCATTGAAGGAATTAATAAACTGAAGAATAAAGGTCTTCAGAAACTAATTATTGATCTGAGAACTAATGGCGGTGGTTATATGGATGCAGCAACAAATATTGCCGACCAATTCCTTAAAAAGGGAAATCTGATTGTTTACACACAGGGAAGAGCCCGTCCAAGAAATGAAATAATTGCCACTGATAAGGGGGCTTTTCTCAAAGGTGATATTGTCATTCTTATTGATGAATGGTCAGCTTCAGCAAGTGAAATATTAGCAGGTGCAATACAGGATAACGACCGTGGAACAATAATCGGAAGACGTTCGTTTGGGAAAGGTTTGGTTCAGGAACCTATGATGTTCTCAGACGGATCTGCCATGCGCCTTACTATAGCCAGGTATTATACACCAACAGGACGTTGTATCCAAAAGCCATATAATAATGGCAGTGATGAATATTACTCCGATCTGAATGAACGGTTCGAGAACGGTGAATTTGCAGAAAAAGACAGTATCCATTTTTCCGACTCACTTAAGTATTATACACCCGAAGGCAAACCGGTTTTTGGCGGTGGTGGAATTATGCCTGATCTTTTTATTCCTATAGATACCTCTTACGTAACCGGTTATTTCATGAAAATCAGGGCTAAAGGATTAATTTATCGCTTTTCATTCGACTATTCAGATAAGAACAGACAAGAATTAGAGAAATTTGAAAATTGCAAAAATCTTATTCGCTACCTGGATCAAATCAGTATCTATGAAAAATTTATTGAATATGCGAGCGAAAATAATGTAAAAGAAAACCCCGGTGATCTTGAAATCTCCGGAGATATTATCAAAACCCAATTGTTCGCCTATATTGCCCGCAATTTTTTTGATAACGAAGGGTTTTATTATGTTTATGCCGAATCAGACCAAACCCTGCAGAAAGCAATTGAGTTCCTTTCTGAATAGAATGCCCGGGGAATTCTCTCCTCTGGCTTATTATATGCCTTAGGTTAGTAATACCTAACCTGACAAGCCAGAACCAAACAAGGATTAAAAACGAATATCGAACAAGGATTAACGAATACTGAATTTCGAAGTAATACAAAATCTTCATAAATCAAAAATCGGTATGATTTGCTTTCAATCAGCATTTTATTAGTATTAAAATTCTTGCATTCGAGGCTTTATCTGTTTTCGTATTGGAATCAATATTAAAAAATAAAAACCTACCTGTTTCTTTAAGCAAACAAAATATCGGAATTCATTTTCATAGTGTATTTCAATTATTCGTCACATTATATCAACCTGTTCATCAAATAGTAAAAATAATCTTTATACCTTTTCATTGACTTTTAAAAATAAATTCCCTATTTTTATTTATTTATGTTCTAAAAACACTTAATTAAGAATTTAATAACTCAAAAACTATAAGCTATGAAAAAAATCTCTACTCTTTTAACCATTATTCTGGTTACAGTATTCACTGTTAAAGCAACTGTTTTAACGGTTAGCAATAATTCGAACAGTCCCGGGCAATACACTAGTTTGCAGGCTGCTATTGATGCTGCATATGACGGAGACACTATTTTGGTAGCAGGGTCTTCTACCTCCTATGGTGATATTGATATTAATCATCCATTAACAATAATAGGAGCGGGTTATCATAATCCATATGGCAATAATTCAATACTTGGTTATGTGGATTTTATTAGGGTTAATGCTGACAATAGTGCCAGTGGATCATTTATTTCCGGTTTTGATGTTTATCAATTTCGTTTTTACGGTTCTTTTTCAGGCGGTGATATCAATACTCAAGGTATAGATGATGTAACAGTTGAAAGATGCTGGTTTGATAACATATATTTTGGTTCATCAAGTAGTTCATATTCCAACGATACAGTAAGGAACTGTATTGTTATAACCCTTATAGATTTCTATTATTACACCAGTAGTCTTTTTGATAATATAGTTATCCACAATAATATTTTTAATGGTTCTAATATTGAAGGTAATAATTCAATAGACCTTAGCACATGTTATTTACGAAATAATTTGTTCATAGACAAAACAACCAGTGTATTCTCCGATGTAAAAAATATGGTACTTGAAAATAATATTTTCTATAAAGCAGAACCCACGGGATGTAGCGGATGCACTTTCAATAATAATCTAACCTACTATAACTCCAATAACACCATTCCTTACGGTGATAATGGCGGAAGTGGAAATATTGTTGATGATGATCCTGAATTCGTTAATTACCCTGTAACTGGTGGAGCATTTGACTGGGCTCATGATTTTCACCTGGAGGAAGCAACATCCCCGGCAATTGGCACAGGCACCAGTGGAAATGATATAGGAATATACGGTCTGCCTTTACCATATGAGGTAGGAGACAACCCTAGAATACCACAGATGATTGAAATAACTTTTCAGAATGGTGTAAGCTCCGTGGAAAAAGGCGGAGATCTAAATGTAAATTTCAAAGCGAAAAAGCAAGATTAATTTTATTCTGAAGCATATTTTATTTCTAATGTAAAAACCAAAATTATGAAGAATAAAATAATCTTGATCTTTTCAATCCTATATTTAGCATTGGGTTATTGCTACTCCCAAAATATAACCAAAGCTGAATATTTTATTGATACCGATCCGGGAGTTGGTGCAGGAACTGATATTCCAATAACTCCTGCAGATAGTATATCTGTTGATTTCAGCTTCTCAACCGGCAGTTTATCCCATGGATACCATTGGATATTCATCAGGGTTAAAGATGAAAACAATAGCTGGAACATCTATAACTGGCATAAATTTTATATTTATGACGATACTCCTGTTGATCTCACAAAAGAACAACCACGTATCTTTGAGGCTGAATATTTCGTGGATACTGATCCCGGAGTGGGACAGGCCACTCCCATAACTGTAATAAAAGCGGATTCCATTTCAATTGATTTTACGATTCCCACTACCGATATATCACCCGGGTATCACTATCTTTTTGTCAGGGCAAAGGATTCCCTGAGCAGATGGAGTAATTATATTGATGAAAAATTCTTTGTTATCGATACCACCAGGGTTGATCTAAGAAAAACCCAACCGCAAATTGTAGCAGCAGAATACTATTTTAACAAGGATTCAATGGGTGTTGGAAATGCTAATCCTTTAACGTTCACTGCTGGGGATTCTATTAACTGGAGTGGTCAGATAAGTGTTACAGGATTAGACGAGGGAAATCATACCCTTCACATCCGGGTACAGGATGAAGAGGGCGTTTGGAGTCTCGTATATACTGCTGATATTTATGTTTTTGATTGCTCTAGCTCAATCGAAACATTCCCATACATTGAAGATTTTGAGACAGGTGCCAACGGCTGGGTGGCAAAAGGCACGAATTCATCCTGGGCTTTAGGGGCGCCTGCAGGGACTGTAATCGACAGTGCGGCTTCCGGTAATAACAGCTGGGTAACCAATTTAACAGGTGGTATTAATTCCGGAGAACGATCATATGTCGAAAGTCCCTGTTTCGATTTTAGTAATTTAAGCCAACCTATCATCGATCTGAAAATCTGGTATAATACATATGGGTATTATGATGGAGCAGCATTACAAATTTCAGATGACGGAGGAGGTAATTGGAAACACGTCGGATTACTCGGCGATACCATAAACTGGTATAATTATGACAATATTAGTTATCTGGATTTTTCCGGCAGTCAGCAAGGTTGGGCATGGTCAAGTGATGACTGGCTCCAGGCAACACACGCTCTTGATACATTCGGAGGAAAACAAAATGTGAAATTACGCATCGTTTTTGGAGGGAATTCCACTACTTATGAAGGTTTCGCCTTCGATGATATCCAGATTTATAGTCCAAGAAAAGATCTTTCAGTTAAAACGTTCTCTCCCCCTTATGATCCTGATTGCGGAACGACCAAAGAACAGGAAATTACTATTCAGATCAAGAATGAAGGAACATATGCAGTCAGTGGTTTTTATGCAGGTTATTCAATTGATGGTGGAGACAATTTTGTAACGGAATATATTACCAGCACAATTAAGCGTGATTCGACACTTGATTACATCTTCACTCAAACAGCCAATATGGCAGCTATTTATACATTTGAATGTGTTGCCTATGTTAATATTGATGAAGATGAAGACAGCACAAATGATACAATCCGTGTGGATGTTCCGAATAATATTATGGTGCTTAACCTTGAAACAGTTGACACAGATTGTAATGAGTCGGAAGGAAGCGCTATGGTTACAAGTATTGATGGTGGCGTTGGACCATATACTTACGCCTGGACCAATGGAGACACCCTGGCAACTGCTGATACATTAACCTCAGGTATTTATCTGGTTACCGTAACTGATTCCAGGGGTTGTACGAATTTTGACATTGCCGCCATTAACGACATTGGTGGACCCGAGATTGCAACCGATCCGGAAATTACACATATAAAATGTAACGACGGATCAGATGGAGCAATTAATATTACTGTTTCCGGCGGCGTAACACCATACAATTTCGAATGGTCAAATGGCGCCACTACTGAAGATATTGATAATCTTATTGCCGGGCCTTATGAAGTGATCATTGCCGATGCAGCCGGATGTATTGCGGTTCAGAGTTATACTATAACCGAACCTGATCCGATTCAGTTCTCCTTATCCATTGTCGAAGCAACTTGTGGCCTGGCAGACGGAAGTGCCACAGTATCTGTATTCGGTGGAACACCGGACTATACTTATAATTGGGATACCGGAGAAATCACAGCCACTGAAATAGATCTTGCAGCCGGTGTATATAAAGTTATCGTAACCGATGCCAATATTTGTACAGATTCGGTATATGTGGCTATGAGTGAAACCGGTGCACCAAAAATTACACTGAATTCTATTGTATCAGCCAGTTGTGGAACACCTGATGGTGCAATCTATATCAGTGTTTCAGGAGGTTCAGGAACTTACACTTATCTATGGTCAAACGGTACCATTACCGAAGATTTAACGAATGTAGCTCCAGGCACTTACTCTGTAACGGTTTCAGATGATCTGGGCGCATGTGATGCTGTAGCCAGTTACACCATTCCATCCATACTTCCTAATGTTAATCCGATTTGTCTTGTTACGGTGGACAGTATAACTCAGAGCAACCTTATCGTTTGGGAGAAACCCGGAGTACAAGGAGGAATTGATTCCTATAACATTTACAAAGAAAGCTCCCAGGCCGGAGTATACTTCCTAATAGGTAACAGACCTTATGACAGCTTAAGTGTATTTAACGATACACTTTCAAACCCAAGGGTAAGATCATGGAGGTATAAGCTGTCTGTTGTGGATACCTGTGGTAATGAGTCCCCTCAGAGTGCAGAACACAAAACTATGCACTTGACCATTAATTTAGGGTTAAGCAATGCTATTAACCTGATCTGGGACCATTACGAAGGATTCACCTTCAGCACCTATAATATTTACAGGTACTCTTTCGCTTCCGGCTGGGAAAAACTTTATGAAATCCCGAACAATCTTACATCCTATACCGATCTTACACCACCTTCTTCAGGGTTTTTCTATTATATTGTAGAGGTTGTAAGACCATCCTCATGTACTGCAACAAAAGCATCAACTCATAGATCATCACGGTCAAACAGAACCGCTGATCAGACCACAGGAGTTAAAACAATTCACGGTAACATGACCAACCTGGGCATTTATCCCAATCCAAGTAATGGAGTGTTTACCCTCACATTCGATATGAAGAAGAAGGAGGATGTGACAGTCAGGATGTTTGATGTCAACGGAAGACTGGTACACTCAATACAATACAAAGATTATTTCGGTAAGTTTAGAAAAACTCTTAATCTTTCTGAACTTGGCACAGGATTGTATTTCTTCCAGATAGTTTCCGAAACAGGTATTGTTTATACTCAGATAGTTATTGAATAACTTTCTTTATCGATTATATGAAAAAAGGCTGCCTCATTATTTGAGACAACCTTTTTTTTCTATTTTCCTCATGCTCCTTCATTCAAGAGTTTGTGTTTTATAATTCATTTCTAAAAACCAGTATTCTTTTACTTCTTTTTTCTGCATTTGAAAAATATATTTCACAGTGGTAGGCGCCATGTTTATTGGCTGGAATTCGATTTTACATGTATCAATAACATAATTATTAACTTATTTATTTGTTTATCAAAAGATTGTATGTGACAAAACAGAAAATCAGCCCCCCCCAAAAAAAAATATCACCTTTCTAACCAACTTATATTATCCAAAAATTAATAACTTGGTGAAAATTTATTAAACAACCTTTTAATCATGAAAACTTCATTAATCAAATATTTAATAGTATTAGTATGCATCCTGTTGAGCACCTATTCAAAAGCACAATTTAAAGGAGGTTTCACGCATGACTACGATGGAACTTCCTGTTCACCGGTAACCATTACCTTTACAAATACCGAATCTTTTGCACCCGAGGATATTTTCGTATGGTGGTTTGGGAGTGATGGTCCTTACTTTGTTTTTGATACAAGTTACACATTTACACAAGGTGGTAATTACGGGGTAAGGATGATGAAATTTGATTTTAGTGGAAATCCTATAGGTGAATGGGAGCAATACCTTTATATTAAAGGTATCTCTATAATTACTTCATCAGACACTGTCTGCCCGGGCGATGAATTATATTTTCAACTTCAAGCTTATGACGTAGATGCTGAAAATATTTTATGGGATTTTGGAGATGGGAATTCTGCGTATGGATGGGACGTAAATCATGTTTATAATTCTATTGGCACTTATGAAGTAACTTTGATAGCAGAAACCGGATGCGGCATTGATACAGTCACTCAATCTGTTTTCATTGAAAATGCCGTGACACCTGTGGCAAATATTAACATTTGGCCAAATCCTTCTTGCCCTAATGATATGGTTAATTTTAAAGCATCGAATTCAGCGGGAAGTTTTTCCTGGGTCTTCGGAGATGGAAATGATACTACTAGCACCAACCCACGAATAGAACACAGATATACCGCAACAGGCGATTATACAGTAAAAATGGTGGTAACAAATGGATGCGGTTTATCTGACAGTACAACCACAATTGTAAATGTTCAGAACGGACTTCCCTTTACTGATCAGGTAGATTTTATTGTAGAACCAGATACCGCATGCCTCGGTGATGGAATAATGTTTTATGGTTGGAACGTTAATGATTATGCCGGTTTTGCGTGGAATTTTGGAGACGGTAGTCCCATCGACTCGACTTATGCAACACCAATTCATTACTATTCCGCTTCAGGCACATACCCCATAACCTTAACAGTAATAAATGGGTGCGGGAATCCTGGCGTTTTTTATGATACTGTTGTAATTACCACTAATGTGGTTCCGGATCCTGATAATTATGATTACGGGGGTTTCCCACTTGTTGGTTGTCCTACTGATTCAATAATGTTTTATTCTCAAGAAGGCGGCGCATCTTATTTCTGGGATTTTGGGGATGGAAACACCAGCTCAGAGGTTACAGTTATGCATGAAATAAATTCTGTGGTTACTTTTCATGCCTATATAGATACTGGAATATACCCGGCTGCTTTTACATTAACCAATGGCTGCGGATTGAGTTTTACAGACACTTTTAATGTATATATAAGCGATAGTGCTTCTTACTTCCAGGGTGGCGGCTATCCGGAAATCTACTGGGAGGATGCGGAAACCGGTTTTAATTCAGCTACATGTGAAGAAATTATGTTTATTACTCTTGTGGGCGGATCAACTTTTTCATGGGATTGGGGTGATGGAGACACCACACTGACTAATACTATGTATACTACCCATCGCTATGAATCACCGGGGACCTACACTATTTCTCTTTTTGCGCAAAATTCTTGTGGTGATACTGCAACTTTTACAGATAATATTACCGTATCTGGTATATGTCCTCTATTAACTGCAACCGCCTCAGGTACTGGTCCTACCTGTATGAGTTTGGCTGATGGATCAGCTACTGTAACGGCTAGTAATGGCATACCTCCTTATACTTATTTATGGGATGATCCTGCCGGACAAACTACTGCAACAGCAACCGGTTTATCTGAGGGCACATATAAAGTAATTGTGACCGATGCTGAAGGAGATAAAGCTTCTGCCACAGTTACCCTTACAGCATCATATGAGCTATCAATTTCAATAGATCCAATAATAGAAGCCACTTGCGGAGATAATGACGGTGTTGCTATTGCGAGCGCTGCAGGAGGCGTTTCTCCTTACATTTATCAATGGTCAAATGGCGTGATTGGACCAGTGGATACTGCTTTATGTGCTGGTTTTTATATTGTTACAGCAACCGATGCAAACGGCTGCAGCAATTTTGCCCTTGCAACCGTTAGCGATAATAATGGACCCGTTATTACTGTTGTGTCAACCACAGATGCTAATTGCGATGGCTCTGGTGGGGCAATAGAAATTTTCATATCACAGGGCACTTCACCATATACGTTTCTGTGGTCAAATGGAAGTGTTACAGAGGATGTCAGTGGTTTAACAGCAGGTCCTTATGAAGTATCTGTTACCGATGCCAACGGTTGTATTGGATTAAAGAGTATTATAATTGAGGGACAGGAAACCTTTACTTTAACAACTACTACTACAAATGCCAACTGTGAAAGTAGTAATGGCAGTGCAACGGTAAATATAAGTGGGGGTACCAGCCCTTTTACTTACTTATGGTCTAGCGGTGGAACGGATTCAACAGAAATTAACTTAGCCGCTGGTGTGTATACTGTAACCGTTACGGATTCAATTGGATGTATTGGTTCAATCACCGCAGCCGTTAGCAATATCAATTCACCATCTATAGCAGTAGATTCAATCACAGACGCAGTTTGCGGAGGGGCAGGTGGTTCAATATTCATCAGTGTAACGGGCGGAACACCGCCTTATTCTTACCTATGGTCAAATGGTTCTGATAGTCAAGATCTGACTAATGTTTTAGTGGGTGTATATGACATAGAAGTAACTGATGCCAACAATTGTATTGCAACTGAAAGTTTTGAAATATCAATGGTGCCAACACCAGAAAACCAGATTTGTTTGGTAACGGTTGATAGTGTAACCCAAACCAACCTGGTTGTTTGGGAGAAACCAGCAGTACAAGGAGGGATTGAATCCTATAACATTTATAAGGAAAGTTCACAAGCCGGAGTATACTTCCTGATAGGAAATCAACTTTATTCCGACTTAAGTGAATTTAACGATACACTCTCAGATCCGAGAATTCGTTCCTGGAGATATAAACTCTCTGTTGTTGATAAATGTGATAACGAATCTGAACTGAGTGAATCACATAAAACAATGCACCTTACCCAGAATCTGGGTCTTAACGGTATTAACCTGATCTGGGATCATTATGAAGGATTCACATTCAGCACCTATGATATTTACAGGTATTCTTCCAGTTTGGGTTGGGAAAAACTGTATGGAATCGCGAGTGATCTTACATCTTATACCGATCTTACACCACCTTCTTCAGGGGATTTCTATTATGTTGTTGAAGTGGTAAGACCGTCCTCCTGTACTGCAACAAAAGCATCAACTCATAGATCATCACGGTCAAACAGAACCGCTGATCAGACCACAGGAATTAAGTCTGTTGCCGGCAATATGTCTAACATCGGTATTTATCCAAACCCTAGTAATGGTGTTTTTACTCTCACCCTCGATATGAAAAAGAAGGAGGATGTGGCAATCAGAATGTTTGATATCAACGGAAGACTGGTACACTCAGTACAATACAAAAAATATTTCGGTAAGTTCAGAAAAACTCTTGATCTTTCTGAACTTGGCTCAGGATTGTATTTCTTCCAGATAGTTTCCGAAACTGGTATTGTTTATACACAATTAGTTATTGAATAGTTAACTTAATAATTTATATAAAAAAGGCTGTCTCAAGCAAAAAGACAGCCTTTTTTTTTTATTTTTATACAAAATATTGTATGGGGTTATCAATATCTGACAGGAAAATATTTTACTCACGCTTTTTCATTCAAGAGTTTGTGTGTGTTAATTCATTTCTGAAAATCAGTATCCTTTTACTTATTTTCTCTTCATTAACACTCACAACCTTTTGCCAACCTATTTTCGAAAAAGGATATTCAACCATTATTAACTATAGTTACAAGGATTATAATCACAGACCTCAAAATCATGCTGTAATCCAGGATAAGAGAGGAGTAATGTATTTTGGCAATAATGATGGGATTTTGGAATTCGACGGAGTTAACTGGAGAAAAATACCTGTAGAGGAAAAGTTGGTCCGTTCATTAGCAATCAATGAAGACGGAAGAATTTATGTTGGAGCAAGAAATGAATTTGGATATCTTATTGCCGATTCTGTCGGAGAACTTAAATATCATTCGCTAATTCATTTACTAAATGAACAAGAACGAGACTTCGGGAGTATCTGGAAAACTTATGTAACAACCGATGGGATATACTTCCAGGCTTCCGGTGCAATTTTTCGGTTGAATGGAGATAGCATAAATATATGGAGACCGGAAAATGAGTATCACTTTTCTTTTCTCGTGAACGACAAATTATTCGTTAGAGATAACGGAATTGGTCTTAAAATGATGAATAAAGATTCTCTGGTACTTCTCAACACAGGACAAAGATTCGATACACTCGAGGTATTTGGCATGGTTCCTTTCAATGAAAATGAAGCTCTTATCGTTACCGACAAAGTTGGTATTTTTCATCTTTACAACATTGATACCCCTGATAAAACACGTCTTGTACGACATTTTACGATAATCGATAATTTTTTAACTGAAAATGCTATTAATAACGTAATAAAAATAGCCGAGCATAAATATTCCTTTGGAACCTGGGGAAACGGAGTAATATTGTACGATCAATCGTCGGATCAATTTGAAGTAATAAATAATAGTACAGGATTGCAGGATGATATAATTCAATATCAATTTCTGGATAATCGTAATAATCTCTGGCTTGCCCTGGATAACGGAATCTCAATGGTTTCTATAAGTGTTCCTGTTTCGTTCTATAAGGATAAAGCAGGTTTGGAAACAACTATAGAATCTATTACCCGTTTCAACAATTATCTTTATGTTGCTACCCGTACCGGAACATATTATTTATCTCATCCCAGGGGATTGAATATACCTCCAACTTTTTCCGGACAATCATACTATAATAAACCGGAATTTTTACAGGTTGACAAAGTTACAGATGAATGCTGGGGACTTCTCTCCAGCCAGATACAAAGTGATAAATTTTTGTTTATTGCATTAAATAACAAAGTCGTTCTTGTCGACAAAAACAATAGTGTTATAAACAAACTTGATAATATCCCCTGGGACTTCTGTCAAATAAAACAGGATCCTTGCCTGGTATTTATTGGTATAGAAGACGGAATCGAATCATATTATCTGAGAAATGGAAAGTGGACCAAAGATATCAAAATAAAAGGCATTGAAGAGAGAATATATAAAATAACAGAAGACTTTTCTGGTAACTTATGGATGGGTACAAACAACAATAGTGTCTATGTAATGAATATCACCAATTATAGTTTAACCAAAGAGGATCCAAAGGTATTCAAATATGATACTCTACATGGTTTACCTGAAGGTGACATTTATGTTGAGCTTGTAAATGGAAAACCATTATTTGCTACTACAAAAGGATTATATACTTTTTTACCAGATCAGGAACGGTTTGAGCCCGATACATCATTTGGAGCTGAATTTGCTAATGGCTCACGGGATATTTATAAGTTACTTCAAGATCCTGAAAAAAATATATGGATGGTAACTTATATCCCTGCCACTGAAGAATACGAAACAGGATTTCTTCGGCCTATGAAAAACGGTAATTATGAATGGATTAAGGAACCCTTCCTTAGTTTTTCCAAAGAGGTTATCCATGCTCTTTATCATGATAAAGATGGTATTACCTGGATGGGAGGACCTGAAGGACTTTTCCGGTTTGATCCGGGTATGGAAAAAGATTATGAGCAGGAATATAATACTCTTATTAGAAAAGTAACTCTCGGCCAGGACTCCATCATTTTTCACGGAACGTATTATGATAAAAATTCATTGCCGGCAATTATACAACCGGTTACACTTATTCCTGTTTTACCTTATAAATACAACTCCTTGTCTTTTGAGTTTTCAGCTCCAGTGAATGAAGATAATTCCCCAATACTTTTTAGTTATTATCTGGAAGGTTATGAAAAAAACTGGAGCAACTGGTCAACCATTACTTTTAAAGAATATACTAACCTGCATGAAGGTTCTTATAAATTTCATGTAAGATCTAAAAACCTGTATGAAATAATTGGAAATGAGTCAACATATGAATTTTCAATAACACCACCATGGACCAGAACCGTTTTGGCATATATCGGGTACATTTTATTTCTCGCCGCTTTTATTTATGCCGTCGTCGTTATTTATACCAGGAATCTACGGGCTATTATTCGTGAACGAACAGCAGAAATCAGGGAGAAAAAGGAAGAAATTGAAGAGAAGAACAAAGATATTATGGACAGCATTCAGTATGCCCAACGTATCCAGGAAGCACTGCTTCCACCCGGTGATTATGTTGATAAATTATTCCCTGAACGGTTTATCCTCTTTTTGCCAAGAGATATAGTTAGCGGAGATTATTACTGGATGACCGAAGTCAATAATAAAGTTATTTGCGTAACTGCCGATTGTACAGGTCATGGTGTACCTGGAGCATTTATGAGTATGCTGGGAATGTCTTTCCTTAATGAAATTATTGGCAAAGAGAAAAGCACCCATGCAAACGAAATACTTAATGATTTGCGTGCAATGGTAATTTCTTCACTTCGACAAACCGGTCAAACAGGAGAAAATCAGGATGGCATGGATGTTGCCCTCTATATTCTCGATCAGGAAAACATGAAACTTGAATATGCCGGGGCAAACAACCCCCTTTTCCTGTACCGCGACAATGAACTATTTATCACAAAAGCTGATAAAATGCCTATCGGTATTAGCTCCAGGGCAGATGAATCTTTTATCAATCATATAATTGATGTAAAAAAAGGCGACCTTCTCTACACTTTTTCAGACGGTTTTCCCGATCAGTTTGGCGGACCAAAAGGAAAGAAATTCATGATCAAGAATCTTAAACAACTATTTTCCGAGAATTTGCATAAGTCAATGGATGAGCAAAAGAAAATACTTGAATACACCCTGAATGAATGGATGGCAAATACCGAGCAGGTTGATGATATTTTGGTTATTGGGGTTAAAGTGTGATTAGTGAGAATCTCCCCTGACACAAACTATTTGAATAAAAATAACACGGTGAACTAATAACGATTTAAAAACCCCTGTATAGCATCCAATGATTTTTTCTTCTCTTCCATAAATCCCATATGTCCGCTGTTTTCCAATGTGATTAGTTTTCCCAGCTGCGGCAATCTAATCTTTTTAACAATTTCCTCATATGGAATATAATTGTCCTTTCTCCCAAGTATCCAGAGAAAAGGCAGCGATGTGCGAGCCAGTATATCACTCCTGTCCGGTCTTTTAATCATCCCGTTAAGCACTGCAACAATACCCTCCCCCGGTATATCCCTTGCAATCTCTTTTGCATTATTAACCTGCTCACTGAATTTCTCCAGGTTATCAGTAGCAAATGCTATTGGAATGTTAACCGTGTAAATCAAATCCTTTTTCCCGTTTTCAATCAACATTTTTTCCCGATTCCGGTTTTCTATCGCTTCGTTACTATCAGCCAGAGGGTGGGAATGAAAAAGTGACAATCCTGATAAACATTCGGGAAATAATTCCAAAAAAGCAAGAGCAACATATCCTCCAAGCGAGTGTCCAACCATGAAATATTTGTCGGTATTTAAAAAATCCATCACTGATTTAACAGTTTGAGCAAGCAGTTCCATTGTATGCACTTTCCCAAAAACACCTGATTTACCATGCCCCGGAAGATTTAATGATATTACTCTGTATTGCACTGCAAGAGAAGCTGAAAATTCACTCCAAATTTCAAGCGATTCAAGGTATCCGTGTAATAAAACAATTACAGGGCCTATGCCTTCATCTTTGAATCTAATTGTATTGTTTTTATACTCAATTGTGTTATACATAATAAACAAAGTTATTAATAATTATTATTCAGGTTTTAAGTTAAATTAAAAATCATATGTACCTGAACCTGCACTCAGTACCCAGCAACTAGCAACCAGCAACCAGAAACCAGAAAAAACCTGTTAATGAACATGTTGAAAATATTATTAATAATATATATTTGCTGGCACCAAATAATACTGGTATTAGCAAAACAATAACTACATAACAAAAATTTTATATGGATAAGTTTCTTGGTTCATCTGTTACGAAAAAGTTAGTTATGGCCATTGTTGGTCTTTTTTTAATTCTTTTCCTTCTGGTTCATTTAGGTATTAATTTCTTACTACTAATCGATGATCCGGTTCCTTTTAACAGTGCTGCATATTTTATGGCTAGCAATGTTGTAGTAAAAGTATTCGAAATGGTTCTTTTAGCTGGTTTTCTGATACATATGATTTATGGTATTATTCTTCAGATCCAGAACTGGCTGGCACGACCATTGGGGTATAAAAAGACTGCATTTTCTCAGACCTCCTTTTTTTCGAAGTATATGATCTATCTCGGTATAATTATCGGGGTTTTTCTATTTATCCATTTTATAAATTTTTACTTCGTAAAACTTGGTTGGGTAGAAGGAGATCATGAGAATTTTTATGGAATGGCAAACGACTTATTCCAATTACCCCTGTACATTGTTATCTACCTGCTTTCTTTTCTATTCCTTGCTTTTCATTTACACCATGCATTTCAATCAGCTTTTCAAACACTTGGACTTAATGACAGATATACTCCGGTTATTAAAAAAGTCGGTTTGATATATTCAATTTTGGTACCACTTGGTTTCAGTATTATTCCAATCGTTATTTATTTTTTCAAATAATAATCCAAAAAACAACTCTATAATATTATGACAAAATTAGATGCAAAGATCCCTGAAGGTCCTTTAGCAGAAAAATGGACTAAATATCAAGCTTCAGTTAAACTTGTCAATCCTGCAAATAAGAAAAACCTTGATATTATTGTCGTCGGGGCTGGAGCCGCAGGGGCATCCGCAGCAGCATCTCTTGCTGAGTTAGGATATAACGTAAAAGTTTATGTGTTTCAGGATTCCTCACGAAGAGCACATTCAATTGCTTCACAAGGCGGTATTAACGCAACTAAGAACTATAAAAATGATGCTGACAGTGATTATCGTTTGTTTTATGATATGATAAAGGGGGGCGATTTTCGTGCACGAGAAGCTAATGTTTACCGTGCTGCTGAAGTAAGCAATAATATCATTGATCAATATGTTGCCCAGGGGGTTCCATTTGCCAGGGAGTATAGTGGTTATCTTGCTAACCGTTCGTTCGGAGGAGTACAGGTTTCCAGAACTTTTTATGCTCAGGGACAAACAGGACAGCAATGTACATTAGCTGGATACCAGGCATTAAGCAGGCAAATAAAAGCCGGTAAGGCAAAAATATTCACGCGTCGTGACATGCTTGATCTGGTAGTTATTGATGGAAAAGCAAGAGGAATTATAACAAGGAATTTAATTACAGGTGAGATTGAAAGACACTCTGCTCATGCTGTTGTTTTTGCAACCGGAGGATTTGGTACAGTATATTACCTGTCAACACTTGCTATAAATTCAAACGGTAGTGCTTCTCTGGCAGCCTATAAAAAAGGTGCATTTTTAGCCAACCCAAGTCTGGCACAAATTCACCCAACATGTATTCCCGTTCTTAATGATTACCAGTCTAAACTTACCCTTATGTCTGAATCACTGAGAAACGACGGAAGGGTTTGGGTGCCAAAGGAAAAAGGAGATAAAAGACCTGTCGGTGAAATAAAGGAAGAAGAAAGAGATTATTATCTTGAACGCAAATATCCTGCATTCGGAAATCTTGTACCAAGAGATGTCGCCTCCAGGGCAGCTAAAGAAAGATGTGATGAAGGTTATGGAGTTGGTGATACAGGATTAGCAGTTTATCTGGATTTTAAGGATGCAATTAATGAACAGGGGCTTGAAACAATAAAAGGTAAATACGGAACTCTATTTGATTTGTATAAAAAAGTTACAGGAATAAATCCCTATGAAGAACCCATGAGAATATATCCTGCTTCTCATTATACAATGGGCGGATTATGGGTTGATTACAATCTAATGACTACAGTTCCGGGATTGTATGCTATCGGAGAAGCTAACTTCTCTGATCATGGTGCTAATCGTCTGGGAGCCAGCTCCCTTATGCAATGCTCCGGGGATGGTTACTTTATCTTACCCGTTACCATTGGTGATTATCTGGCCGACCAAATTAAAACTCCACGTTTTTCAACAGATACACCTGAATTTGACGAAGCCGAAAAAGCAGTTAAAGATAAACTGAATAAACTTTTATCAGTAAAAGGCACTCAAACCCCAACATCTTTTCATAAACGACTGGGTCATATTTTATGGACTTACTCCGGGATGAAAAGAAACGAAGAAGGATTAAAAAAAGCTCTGATACAGGTAAACGAACTTAAAGAAGAATTCTGGAAAGATGTTAAAGTGTCTGGGGGATTAAACGAATTAAACCACGAACTTGAAAAAGCCGGCAGAGTAGCTGATTTCTTTGAAATCGCCAACCTGATTATTGTCGATGCCCTAAACCGGAAAGAATCCTGTGGAGCTCATTTCAGAGAAGAATATCAAACTCCGGAAGGAGAGGCTGAGCGTGATGATAAAAATTATTCTTATGTTGCCACCTGGGAATATACCGGAGAAAACTCGGGCCCCGAATTACACAAGGAAGATCTTGTGTTTGAATTTGTTAAGCCAACAAAAAGAAGTTATAAATAAGAAAAAAAAATTAATACTCAAAAGTTGTCTGATATGAAACCCTCATCCTTAAGCAGGTTTAATTCAGAGGTACAAGAACAAAAGAGCATGTATAAAGATACCATGTCTCCTAGGATGAGGGTTCACCGAACACCATTAAAAAATAATATACTTTGTGAGGTAACAGGTACCAGAGGCTTTAGCTATTAGCAATAAACAATTAATTAACTTACAGGACTTTACATAAAACTTACTTCATATGAACATAACACTTAAAATCTGGCGTCAGAAAAACAAACTGGATAAAGGAAAATTTGTTACATATAAACTGGATGGCGTTTCCACTGAAATGACCTTCCTTGAAATGTTAGATTATCTGAATGAAAAACTCATTAAGGAAGATGCTGATCCTATCGCTTTTGATAGTGATTGCCGCGAAGGTATCTGTGGGATGTGTGGATTATATATTAATGGCAGACCCAACGGACCCGAGAAAGGTGTAACTACATGCCAATTAAGTATGAGTGTTTTTAAGGATGGAGATAAAATAATCGTTGAACCCTGGCGGTCAAAAGCTTTTCCGGTAATAAAAGATTTGGTTGTTGACAGAAATTCTTTTGATAAGCTCATTCAGGTTGGTGGATATATATCAGCTAATACCGGTGCCGCTCCGGAAGCAAATTCCATTCCTGTAAAAAAAGAAAACGCAGAAAGAGCTTTTGATTCCGGCACTTGTATAGGATGTGGTACATGTGTGGCAGCTTGTAAAAATGCTTCAGCCATGTTATTTGTTTCCGCAAAAATATCTCAATTGGCTCTCCTCCCACAAGGACAGGTTGAAGCCCGAAAAAGAGTCCAAGATATGATTAATGAAATGGATAACCTGGGATTTGGAAACTGCTCAAATACCGGTGCCTGTGAAGCTGAGTGTCCAAAAGAAATAAAACTCACAAATATTGCCAGACTTAACAGGGAATACCTGAAAGCTTTTTAATAAGTTTAGTTCATTCCAAACTTTCTATACTGAGCATAGTCGAAGTACAGGCATTTTAAGTACTTCTTTCAGATCATAATATCTTCAACTTCACTTACAGTTTTAGGAATTGGTTTCCCGGGTACTTTGTATCCGCTATTAGTAACCAGGACATCATCTTCAATGCGAATGCCACCAAAATCTTTATAACTTTCTACCTTGTTGTAATTGATAAACTCTTCGAATTTGTGCTCACTCTTCCACTGATCAATAAGAGCAGGAATAAAATATATTCCTGGTTCTATAGTGAAAACAAAACCCGGCTCCAACTTTCTACCTAAACGCAAAAAAGCCAGACCAAATTGATCACTTCTTTTTACCTGATCATCATAACCCACATAATTTTCACCTAATCCTTCCATGTCATGTACATCAAGACCCATCATATGTCCCAATCCATGAGGCATGAACAAAGCATGAGCACCACGGGATACTGCCTCCTTAACATCCCCTTTCATTATTCCCATATTTTTTAATCCGGAAGCAATTGTTTCACATGCCTTAATATGCAGCTCTTTATTTGTTATTCCGGGTTTAACTGATTCGATTGAATTCATATTGGCAGCCAGTACAATCTCATAAATTTCCTTTTGCCGCATACTGAATTTTCCTCCTACCGGAACAGTTCGGGTAATATCACTGGCATAATGCAGCAACGATTCAGCACCTGCATCAGTAACCATCATTCTTTCTTTAACCAATGTATTTCCATGATAATGATTATGAAGAGTTTGTCCGTTAATACTTAATATTACCGGAAAAGAAATTCCCAAACCTTCAGATAAAGCTATTCCCTCAATTTTACCTGCAATCTCCCTTTCAACAATACCAGGCATAGCCATTTTCATGGCTGTAGTATGCATATTGTATGCAATATTTAATGCAAATTCAATCTCTTTCACTTCTTCTTCATCCTTTACTGATCTTAATTTGACAACAGATTTTATCAATTCAACAGATGCCATATCTTTAATCTCACCTGCATCCTTCCCTAACATTTCAGCCAGTTGAATAAATTGTTTGCCACGATATGGAGGCAAAAAATGAATCTTTCTGTTCTTTTCTAATGCCTCTTTAATCGTTTCTTTAAGTTTTCTATATGGCAAAACGTTTTTAATACCAACTTTTACCGTTCTCTCTTTCATTGAAGGTTGAGGCCCCATCCAAATAATATCATCCATGGTTACATCATCACCGAAAAAATAATCTTCCCCGTTATCTATATCAATAATACCTGCACAGCCCGGATGATCAAGTCCGAAAAAGTATAAGAATGAACTATCCTGTCGGAAATTATAAGTATTATCCGTATAATTAAAGGAAGCTTCATCGTTTCCTGGAAATAACACCAGGCCTGAATTCATCAATTTTTTTAAACTTTTTCTTCTTGAAGAGTATAATTCTGAATTAAACATAGGATTTTGTTTTTATTAATAATTTATGATTTTCACTATTAATGGTTAAAATTAATACTTTATTCCAACATTCCATGATTCCAAAGAATTCAAAGTTACTGGTTACTGGTTACTAATTTTTCTTAGCTTCATTATTCAACATTCAAAATTCGGTATTCATTATTCTTTTCTTCTATCTTCACATTCTTCCATCATTCCATTATTCCACTTTTCCATTATTCCATTCTTCCAACAAACCGTTCGTCAAAAAAAAAACTATTCTATGCGAATGGCATTGTTTTATAAAAAATAATTCATACATTCGCTAGTTGGTCGATTTATTAACAAATAATTAACAAACACAGATGCCCTACCGAAGATTACCAAACACTGATAATGCACGGTTTATAGCATTACAAACAGCATTATCAAAAGGGAAAGAGCTTCCCCCATTCAAACTTGCTTTCACACAAAAGAGTCTTCAAAAAACACAATCTTTTCTTACCAGATTTGAAAGAGCAATTATACTGCATAAACAATCTCAATCAAGGCAGGCTAAAAATAATAAGGAATATTATAAAGTCCTGAAAAAAGCCAAACTTTATATCTCTCATTTTATCCAGGTTATGAATATGGCTATTACCCGATTTGAACTTCCTGCTTCTACACGTATATCATTCGGTATGAATGAAGATGATAAGGCATTACCTGTACTTGTGAGCGAAAAAGATATTATATATTGGGGTAAAAAACTAATAGATGGAGAATGCTCCCGTACACTTCTGGGACAAACTCCAATTACAAATCCAACTATTGCCGTAGTAAAAGTGCGACATGAATTATTCCTGGAAGCCCATCGCTTCCAGCAAATTCTAAAAGAAAAAAGCAATCGTGCTTTAGAAAAACTATCTGTACTTAGAGACGAGGCAGACAATATTATTTTAGACATCTGGAATGAAGTAGAAGCCTCCTATAATGATCTTCCTGATGTCTTAAAACGAGAACGAGCTAAAGAATATGGTCTTGTTTATATTTACAGGAAAAATGAAAAAGACCAGATAAATTTTCAGGATTCAAGACAAAAGGATACAGGGTAATCAAGGCCGTTCTTCCTTGTAAACAGATATTACCAGAAGGGTTACAAGCACCAAAGAACCAAGAGTAAAAAATAAAGTTCCGTTTTCAGTTCCAATAGAGTTAATTTCTTTTTCTACAATTTCGGCGTCAAAAATAAAATATAAAATTACTGCTACACCATTATTGATGAAGTGTGCAAGAATGGGTAACCAAAGATTCCGGCTCCACAATAACAAATAACCAAAAAATATACCCAGTAACAACCTGGGAAAGAACCCAAAGAATTGCAAATGAAGAGCACTGAACAATATAGATGTAATTAAAACACCAATATGTTTATTCTTCAACCATTCAATCAAATACCGCTGTAATATCCCTCTGAAAAGAAGCTCTTCTCCAATCGCCGGGAGTATGGCAATCATTAGAAAATTAATTAGAAATTCACCCGTATTATCGGCAGAGAGAAACATCTCTGTTAATTTTTCCGCTGATTTTTCCGTTACTTTCATCCATTCTTCAACCGAATCAAGCCATTGTGGTAAATTTATCTGGGCGTTCCACATTGCCAGTAAATTAATTAGCGGTAATCCAATAATCATAATAAGAAAAACCTTTACAGATACCTGCAATTCCGGTAAGTTTTTTAATTGAAGGCTTTCACCAACTTCTCTGTAAAATAGAAAAACAATAACAAAAGGAGGGACAACAAAAAGTCCCAGTGTTTGTATTATCTGAAAATATTTTAATACCCCAACATTACTGACATTTTCAAAATCAGAAAAGACCTCCTGCAATTCAAAAATATTAAGATGAAAAACAGGTAGTGCCACTATAATTGCGATAATCATAAACACTAAAAAAATAACTAAAGAAACAAAGAGAGCTATGATTAATTTTACAAATGGATGCGAATCTTGAAATAGAGTCTGGTTCATTACCTGATTTTTAATAATTTTGTCCAAAATTAAATAATTAATCCGGTTTTTGTGAAAATAGGCAATATAGAACTCCGTAATCAACCTTTGATTCTTGCACCAATGGAGGATATTACTGATCCGTCATTCAGGTATATGTGTAAGCAATTTGGCGCCGATCTTATGTATACTGAATTCATTTCATCAGACGGACTTATCAGAAACGGCAGGAAAAGCATACAAAAGCTTGATATATATGATTACGAAAGACCTATAGGGATTCAGCTTTACGGACACCTTATTGATTCAATGGTTGAGGCAGCACAAATAGCTGAAAAATCAAATCCCGAACTTATTGATATTAATTTTGGATGTCCTGTAAGAAAAATTGCTAACCGTGGTGCAGGAGCAGGGATGATCCGGGATATACCTCAAATGGTTAAGATGACAGAAGCTGTTGTTAAAACTACAAAGCTGCCTGTTACAGTAAAAACCAGACTTGGATGGGATGAAGACACTAAGAATATTGTTGAAATAGCAGAACGTTTACAGGATGTAGGTATTAAAGCACTAACAATACATGCCAGAACCCGTAGTCAATTGTACAAAGGCATAGCAGATTGGACACTTATTGGAGAAGTGAAAAATAATCCAAAAATAATAATCCCTGTTATCGGAAACGGAGATATTAACAGCCCACAAGTTGCCGGTGAGATGTTTCAAAAATATGGTGTTGATGGCATCATGATTGGACGTGCCACAGTCGGACGCCCCTGGATATTTAAAGAAATCCGTCATTTTCTTGAAACCGGCAAAAACCTTCTTCCTCTAACAATAAATGAAATTGTTAATATAGCAAAAACACATTTCCAAAAATCGGTTGAAAACAAAGGAGAACCAAGAGGTGTTTATGAAATGCGGCGACATTTTTCCACCTATTTTCGTGGTCTTCCGAATTTTAAACAAACCCGCATCAGACTGCTGACAACCCTGGATGTAAATGAAATTATTGGTATATTAGACGAGATAGAAGAAAGATATAATGAAGAAGTGATGTGGTAATGAGGTGATGTGGGAATGAGGTAATTAGGTAATTAGGTGATGTGGTAATGAGGTAATGAGGTAATGAGGTAATGAGGTAATGAGGTGATGTGGGAATGAGGTAATGAGGTAATGAAGTAATGAGGTAATGAGGGGTGATGTGGTAATGAGGTAATGAGGTGATGTGGTAATGAGGTAATGAGGTGATGTGGTAATGAGGTAATGAGGTAATGAGGGGTGATGTGGTAATGAGGTAATGAGGTGATGTGGTAATGAGGTAATGAGGGAATAAGGTAATGAGGTGATGTGGTAATGAGGTAATGAGGTTATCTTTCTTTACAAATAAACAAATTAACTAAACTATAATCTGATGAAAAAGCACATAACTATTCTAGTCGTTTTCTCAATTTTTGCACTATACTCTTTATGCCAGGAAGGCAGCGAAGCAGGCCCAACTCTGACAATTGAAAAGATAATGCAGGACCCTGAGTGGATAGGTGGCCTGCCTGAAAACATTCATTGGTCTGACAATGGGAATAAGTTATTCTTCGACTGGAATCCTGAAGGAAATGAAAAGAATTCCTTATTTTTTATCACTCCTGAAAATCACAAACCTCAGAAAGTTACACCTGAAGAAGAAGAAAAGATACCCTCAGAATATGGAAACTTCAATAAAAACAGAACAAAAAAAGTCTATACTAAACAGGCTGATGTTTACCTTCTTACAATTAACTCAGGTGAGATTTTCCAAATAACAAATACACTTAATTACGAAAGTTCTCCTGATTTTAATTTTACGGAAAATAAAATACTATTTAACCTTAACAACAACCTGTATTCCTGGAATATAAATAATGGCTCAACAAAACAATTATCCGATTTCAGAAAAGGGAAAGAAAAACCCGAAAAAACCCCCTGGTCAAACGATGGGGGAAAATGGCTTTACCAGGATCAGTTAAAACTATCCAAAGTACTTAACGAAAGAAAAGAAAAAAGAGAATTAAGAAAATCCGAGCGAAAAGAGAAAGAGCCGGTAAGACCAAAAATTATATATACAGGTGAAAATTTACCTTCAGACATACAGTTAAGTCCGGATGAAAATTATATTACATATGTTATTTATCACCGCCCACAGAATGTAACTTCTACCAAAATCCCGGTATATGTTACTGAATCGGGATTTACTGAAGAAAGTACAGCAAGATCGAAAGTCGGGACTCCCTATTTTACCTCAACTGAAATGTTTATTTATAATATTGAAAAAGATACTGTTTATAAAGTTGAAACTGAAAATATTCCCGGAATTAAAAAATACCCTGATTTTTATAATGATTATGAGAAGAAAAAAATCGACATGGAAAAAGAAAGACCGGTTATTTTTAGTTCACCTGTTTGGTCAGACAACGGGGAACTTGCTGTTGTCAGTATAAAGTCGGTTGATAATAAAGACAGATGGATAATGCTGCTTGATCAAAAATCGGGCGATTTGAAACCGGTTGATCATCAGCACGATGAAGCCTGGATTGGCGGACCCGGTGTTGGTTGGTGGGGAGGAGGAACCCTGGGATGGATGCCTGATAATAAAAAAATTTATTTCCAATCTGAAGAATCGGGATATTCCCATTTATATACAGTTAATATTAAAAACGAAAAGAAAAAAGCTCTGACAAGCGGAAAATTTGAAATATATGACCCATTTATCTCCCAAAACAAGGAATACTGGTACTTTACTTCAAATAAAGTACATCCCGGAGAAAGACATTTTTATAAAATGCCCATTGATGGTGGAAATCCAATACAACTTACAACCCTTGAAGGAAGAAATGATGTTTCTTTGTCTCCCGATGAAAGCACTTTTGCTATACGATATAGCT